>Ga0315284_10001234_pt1 | contig 36395 bp, 32 predicted proteins | sample YL17G09_16_MG_FD_203696 | JGI IMG/M metagenome (GOLD analysis project Ga0315284, IMG submission 203696) | Sediment microbial communities from Yellowstone Lake, YNP, Wyoming, USA - YL17G09_16 | ecosystem: Environmental > Aquatic > Freshwater > Lake > Sediment | place: USA: Wyoming | collected...
TCGACTCATCTAGTCTATTTACCTTAATAGATGATCGAGATAAGTTACACGACTTTACTGATATGATTTTTCATCAATATCGAGCAGTAAATGTCCAATAATTATGCTCCCAAAGCATTAGGAGCATCTCTTCTCAGCATAGATAAGACTCAATTCGTTATGTTTGAGAGTGAGGGCAGAGGGATTTGAACCCCCGACTAGCCAGTAAGTCGAGTCTCGAAATCAATCAGGGCAGAAATTGCACCGGGGCTTAAACCCTTTTCATTTCTTTTGATTTCTCAATCAGTTCAAGCAATCGTTCAGTTTCCTCTTTTTCAAACTTAAGCTTCCACCAATACCCTTTACGAGGGGTGTCAGGGTCTAATCCCAATGCCAATTTGACATCCTTGAGCGGGTCTTGTTTATCTGTTAACTTGAATGGTTTATCGAATATGACTTTGCTTCCCCCCTTTCCCCAAGTAAGATTGCATATTTTTCCTTGCTTTCTGAAAAGTGGACATTTTTCGAAACTCTATCCATATGCTCTCCCTTTGGCATTCGAGGAAGCCAATTCCCGTTTCTATATCGATAGACCGCTTCAGTTACAAAAATGGCCACGACATAAAAGCCCCAAGTCTTCCATTCATTCCCTGTTCCTGATTCTATGAAAAATGCAACATCGCCTTCATCGAGTTGGTCTATTCTTCCCCAAGGTTCGCCATAGGTACGGTTAGGGAAGTCAGGATCGGCATGGTCTGGTAGTAATTTACACTCAATGCCTCCATCTGGGTTAATCCTTGGTGCTCGATATTCAAGGTGATGATCTTTTATTAGAATGCGTGAGTTATCTTCCTTAGTCTTGTTCACACCTATGTGCCAGAAGATAGGTTTTTTCATATTATTTCAAACCTCTCAACTTTTCCCTACTTCTTCCGCACAACTTCAATAATGATGTAAACGCCACCCACAATAAGTGTGGGGGCAATGAGAATGCCTTCAATCTTTGTGATTATGTCATCAGCAAAGACCATCTTCAGTCCAATACCGATTAGTACCAACCCTACTGCAAATGCAAGAACCCGAAGCCCTTCATCAATGTCAGCCATCTCCAATTCCTCGCCCTGGTCATCCCCTCGTCAGGAGATAAGGCTTGGCTCATCCAATAAACTGAACAATTACATATTGTATCGATAATGTAGAGTCAGGATGTAATGGAAATACTGAGACCCGCACTTCTTGATGAAATAGTACTCGAATTCTTGAATGAAAGAAGGGCATTGATAGAACATTATGGGGAGGGCATTGTGCCTGAGTTGAGTCGTTTAACGACCAATGTAGACCATTTGGATAAAGAAGCTGCTGGAAGGAGAAAACAGATTCTATTTGGAATGCGACAACCTATTTTCGATGAATTGCCAAAGGACATCGAATGGAAATTGGCAAGAATTGATAGAACTGATTATGATGATCTCCATGTCATTCGGATGCCAGTGTGGGAGGAATTCACAAAATATTCTGGGAAAGTATCCACAGCTGCGAGGGTGTATCTTGGGGAGAATCCCATAGAACATTTATTCAAAATGGTGGGGGCTAGACAAATGAATGCCCCCTTTGACACACCGACTGGCATTCGTCCGATTTTCAGGTTGGTTGAAGACCACATCGATAAGATAAGAAACGAAGTCATTCCAGATATTGTCTCTTCCATGATAAATTACAAATACATCATCTTCACAGATTCCACTTCTCACAAGATGGCTTTAATCGAGGGAAATCATCGTGCAATAGGTGTATATCTCTCCCAAATTATTGGCAATTCGAGAAGATTGGATTCCCATGAAGTATTCATCGGGACCAGCAGTCAAGGATGCCATTGGAATGATTGGCCATAATCTTCAAGGATTTATGATTGCCAATCTCTTCCAACCTTTATAAGAATAGATGACCGCATTACTTGCCCATATCAAGTAACGGGGTGGTTCGCATTTCAACCGTGAGTCAGACAGAAGCGATTTCAATTGAAGAATTCAAAGCTGAGCATTGGGAATACTTCTCTCAGTTCGAAAAGCAATTCGAAAAGGGATTCGAGCACTTTTCAAGGAATATCCCATCTGAATGTTATGATGAATTGAAGTCAAAATTACTCGAACTAATGATCCAGGTCGGAATAAACGGCAAATTCATGATTACTGTCGTGATAGATGCGAATATCATCGTTGCCGATTCACTAAGAGCCGCCAAAGGATTACTTTCTTCGACAGAACGGATATTGGATTCAAAGTTCATCAGACCCATCGCACCGTCAAAAATTAAGGACGAGGTGCATCGAAATCTGGAAGCGAAATTGACCGGCCAGCCCCTTGCCTTGGCTCTAATACATGCAGAGAGATTGCTCTCCAAGATTGATATGTCTTCGGAAGCGTCGGCAGATGCAATATCAAAGGCAAGGTCAATGATTCCGTCCCACGAAAAGGATGTCCCCTTCCTCGCATCATTCTTCGAGTCGAAAGCCGATGCAATAATCAGCTATGAAATTGGAACATATGATAAACCATGCGTATGTAGATGGAAAACCAAGGATATGGTTGATGTCGTGGTGAAATACGAATCAGGGTCATTTGCATTCTTCGTAGCAGGTGCTGCGTTCGAGCTACTCTTAGAGATTTTCATTTCAATTGCATTATTTATTTTAAACACAATCTATGAGATTGTTCGCATTGTCGAGTCCTTGATTTCTGATTTTGTGAAAGGTATTGGAAATCTACCAGACTGGGCAAAAATCGTCTTAATCGGAATTGGCATCGGAACTGTCATCGCAATGATACTTGACGAAGGGTTTAGGAATCGCATAATTGACGGTTTGAAAGTAATAATGGATAAGCTTATCGAGACTATCCAGGTCATCTGGGAGGCGATAAAGGAGTTATTGATACTGATTTGGAATGTATCACTCCCGTACACCACCAAGGCTACGATTGTCGCCGGGGTATTGATAAAGAGAATACTGACAATGATCCAGATGGCTATAGATTTGCAGAAGAAAGCTGGAGCACAATCATATCAATGATGCCTGGGGTTGAAGGAATGAATCAAAAGGAATTGAAAGAGATATTCAAGGAAGCATCGAAGCTGATGATAAAGGAAGAAGACTGGTGCAGGAATCTAATCTATCCCAAGGTCGGCGGGAAGGTCAAAATCCGTGAGCCTGAGGCACGATACGCCATCACCATGATACTGACGGACCGAGGAATCAGATTCGGGATTGAAACACCGACGAAAGGCAAATACATCATCTCCGGAAGCACTCCTGACCGGGGGAATACGGACCTCGTGATATTTTCGGACGGCAAGGAATACAACATCGAATTGAAGGAGGGGCAGGCCAAGATCAGGGGAATCGCCAAGGATTTCAAGAAGATGTTCGGAGAGAATGCAGATGGATACGCCTTCTTCAATATTCTCGAAAGTAGCAACAGGAGGACATTGCCAGAACTGCTCAAGAAATATCAGAGGGCTTATGACGCCGAGAAGGGGGCATCTGCTCCCAAGTCTCCCAAATGGTTTGTGCTATTCATTCTTGTGAGAAAGAAGAAACAGGCCTATTGGAAAGTGTTTGACAACATAGTGGGCATATCAGGGAATGAGTTTGAGGGGGTAGTGGCCCACCCGTTTGATTTGACCCAACTGTAAGTCATTCTATCGTACAGTCTGCGGAAAAGGTCAAGAATCCCACTTGCCGAAAGACATTACTCCCTGAATACGTTGTCTGCACTCCGTAAACAGCGACTTGACGCAAGAATATAGGTATTCAAGGAGATACATTAGGAAGATATTCAACTGATGTGGGATAGCTATATGAAACGGAAGCATTGAGGAAATTGGCGAGAGTATGACAAAGAAAATCAATTTCAATCGCTTCAGAAAGAAATACCTCAATAAGATTCCGAAAAAGAATGGAATCAGGGTAATTCTCATTGCTGAATCTCCTCCCGCCCAGAATAGAGATTTACCAAAATTTTTCTATTACGACAAAGACGACTTGCAGAAAGAGGAGATTGTCTCGCTATTCGGAAGGGTGATGACTGGGCTATACCCGGTAGAGTGGAAGAGATATAGCTGGACAGGGAAGTCGGTTGGAAATAATAAACGCAAAATGTTGAAGAGATTCAGTAGGGACGGTTTCTATCTGATGGATGCAACCGATGAATCACTACAAGATGAAGAGAATTCCGAAAAGCGTAAGAAGCTCAGAGCAGTCAATAAATCCGGTAAGCTTACAAAGAAACTTACCTCATTGGCAAAAAGGAGATATTTGAGGCAAAACACCGAAATCTACATTGTTTCATGCATGGTATATGATATCTTCTTTGATTCTCTGGTTAAAGTCCACATTTCAATGAAAGATGGCGACATCGATTTGAGTAAGATGCTGAGCAATCTGAAGACATCACTGCCTTTTGGACCGAACAATGATAATGTTGTGAGATTCATGTCGTTAATGGAATACTTGAGAAAGAGATTCAGGACTAGCTAATTATCCGTTTACAGATTTGAGTTTTCATTAGTTTCTTACATAGAATTGTATGAATTGTATTTGATATCGTAAGAGGAAAGTCTTATATTCTTAAATTACTGATTTTAAACCCGGCCCTATCGGGCTATGCCTCCGGGCGGGGGATTGGGGGAGACTATGGAGTCTCATCCCAATTGAACCTCGTTGATTCTGATCAGCGAACAACTGCTCAGAGGCATCTATCTGGGGATGTGAAAGAAATGAAAGAGAATAGCGTAAGCGCTGAGCCCGGAAATGCGAACAAAACCGAAGAGAAGAAAAATCCGACCAAAGAGGAGAGACCCCTCGATGGAAGGAAGCTAGAGAATTGGGAGGAGATGCAGATGCTCGCCAAGATGGAGCCAATCACAACGAGCTCGGAGATCTTCCTTAACTGCATTGAGAACCAGCTCGGCCCGTTCGGCGAGATGGTGGCAAGACATGCGTACGAGCTGGGGATGGCCAACATGTTCCATATGGTCTGGATATGCATGGGCAGTTTGGGGTGCGATTGTCTGTACGACTTCATCGATAGGGTCAATGAAGGACTCCTTGGCGAGGATTATCGCGGGCACCATGTCGACAAGACGGACCCGCCGAGCACCAATAAGTTCTACATAGGTCAGAAAAGGGCAATCCGGGAGTTTCTCGCCGACGAAGAAGACGATGATATGGAATTTCACGGTCGGCGATGATCTGGGAAATGGGGGTGGTAGTGCCCCCATTCTATTTTCCTGAGCTCATGACTGGATGCATTAAAAAATTTATCTGGTAAGTCGGATTTTAATACCATTCGAGATGGTCTTGATGCCCTTAGGGAGCGTATATTAACGTCCTGAATGGAAGCAGAACGGTGAAGAGGAATATGAAGGGAAAACCAAAAGGAAAGGAAGCTCCGAAGAAGGAGCAGGCAGGGGAGAAGGCGAGACCGAGCGAGAGCGACGGGGGGCCCACGATCATCGAGGTCGCGCACATGGGCGTCGTGAAGAACACGGCGGTCGGGTTCATCTCCATGACGGACCAGGTGTTCAACAATGAGAGAGAAAGGGCGATAGCCGCATGGGCGTACGCCTTCGGCATGGCCAAAGCGCTCAAGATGACGGAGAAGACTCTGGGCACCTTCGGGGCATCCACGGTGTTCGGCTCCATCGCCGAGGCCGTCCCGGTTACGAAGTGCGATGATGGCCACGGAGAGTGCGAGATCTGCCATCAGCCCTGGACAGCGGGCGACGATTTCGACAAGCTCGAGAAGCTGATATTCCAGACTAGAGGCAAGCAGGCATCGGGCAGGTTCGACCCGATGTACATGTAGGGGCGGGGAAGCGCCTCTGCGAGGAACGATGGAGGAAATGGTATCATGAAGGAAGGCGACAGGGTGAGGCTGATCCACACGGACGACCCCTCGGGGCTCCGCCCGGGGTCGTACGGGAGGATCGTGCGGATAAGCGAGGTGAGCGCTGGCGACATCGCAGGAGACCCATCTCTCTCCTTCCTCCTCGGGAGGAAGAAGGTCTGGGTCGATTGGGGCAATCATGGGGTCTTGGCGCTCATCGAGGGCTACGACAGCTTCAGGGTGATCCCTAAGGAGGAGAGGGGATGACACAACTCTACTTCGCCTACGGGTCGAACCTCAGCACCGAGCAGATGAACTGGAGGTGCAAGTATAACGAGCTCGTCGGTCCAGCGTATCTAGAAGGGTACAAGCTGGACTTCACCTTCAAATCCCCCGCATGGGGAGGCGGGTGTGCCGATGTTGTCCGGGAGGAGGGCGGGGTCGTCTGGGGGCTGCTCTACAGGATCACGGACGAAGGCCTGAAGGCCCTGGACCGCTACGAGGGTCATCCTACGGCATATCGAAGATTCGAGACCAGTGTCAAGCTCAAGGACGGGGCGGAGAAGCACCCTGTCTGGACCTATGAGGTCGTTGATAAGAAGGCATGCCTTCCGACTAAGGAGTATCTGGGGATCATCCTAGATGCTGCCAATTGGCATGGTTTCCCCAAGAGCTACCAGGACGAGCTCCGAGAGGTCTGGGACAAGATATCGTCGAGGGTCTGATTATGCCGACCGTGTACTTCGTCTGCATCGGCAACACCTGCAGGAGCCCTATGGCGGCCGCGATATTCAATCGGATGATGGCGGAGAGGGGTATCGAGGGGGTTAGGGCCGATTCGTTCGGGATTGAGCCTTTCTATGGCGATAGCGACGATGTAAGGCGGCTCAGGGAGTCAGCGGTGCGGAATGTCATGGGCGAGGTGGGCGGCCTCAAGGAGCATAGACCGAAAGGCATCGGGGAGATAGCTTTCAAAGAAGGCGACAGGATCGTCCTGCTCGACAGCGGGAAGATCGAGGAGTTCGCTGCCGGGATCCGGGGGAATCCGTCGTTCAGGGGCAAGCAGTTCCACATGCTTGTGATGGAAACGGAGGATCCGTTCAGCGGGCCTGTCGAGGATTATGTCGACTGTTGCCTCTTCCTGAAGGAAAGGATCGAGGAGAGGTTCGGCATCCTGACCAGCGGGGTGCGCCGCGAGGCGGAGAATCAGCTTAAATCCGCAGATCTGCATCGGGATATGGAAATGGAGGATGTCAGATGAAGAGCGATGAGCGATCATCCCTTTTGAAGAGCATTTCATCGGATACGGGGATCAGGGCGGAGGCCCCGTGCGGGCACGCGTACAGGCTGAGCGACAGCATCATGTTCTGCGGCGGGGAAATACCCGAGTGCGCGAAGGCATATGTCGACGGCCGCAAGGAGGAGATCTCCGGCCTCAAGGAGGACCTCACGAGCCTGAGGAAGAAGCTCACCACGGGATTCGAGAAGAAGAGCGTCGAGATCAAGATAGGCAAGACGATGGAGAAGGTCCTCCCCGCCCTCAAAGGGTTCCCGTACGAGCCGAGGGACTGCAGACCGCTCTTCGACCCGATCGACTACATCGCCTTTGTCGGGCTCACGAAGGGGGCCGTCGGAGAGATCGATTTCATCGACGTGAAGACCGGGAACGCCAGGCTGAAGGACGTGCAGAAGGAGATCAAGGCCGCCGTCGAGGACGGCGACGTGAGGCTGGAGAGGTGCGGCGATGGATAGCTTCGCGCTCTATTTGCACGAGAGCAGACGCATATTCAGCGTGTGCCCGGAGTGCGGCGAGGTTCACAGGCTGAGCGACCTGCGCCTGACGATTGAGGAGAAATACGAGAAGGACTGGCTGGATAAACTTGATGATCACAGGGATGGGCTGGGGGAGAAGATCGCATCGCTGGAGGAGAAAGCCTCCGCGCTGAAGAAGAAGGCGAAGGAGAGAGTGGAGAGGAGGGTGCTCCCGCAGCTGCTGAGGAACGCGGCGCCGGCGTTCGCGTGCAAGAAGATCGACGCGAGGGATGTGCGGACGCTGCTGCACCCGGTCGACTACGTCGCGTTCGAGGGGATGAACTCGAGCGGGGGCGTCAGGATGGTGTCGCTGCTCTACGTCGGCGGCAGGAACGAGCAGATAAGGACGATAGAGGAGTCGATCGCGAAGCGGTGCTTCGGGTGGAACACCGTGAGGTTGGGAGAGGACGGGATCATTCAAGAATCAAAGAATAATCCTGCTTCAAAGGGATTGAAGTCATGAACGATTCAAATACAATCGTCAGCAAGGAGACTGCGCTGACGGTCTATTGCCTGGAGAGCATTTTCTAATCACATGAATGCTCTCGCTACCCTTGGAGCTTGATTTGGATAAACCAGTGTGTTCTCAATAACATAGGATGAGCCAAATCAATCTGAAATCCTGACTCGCCCCCCCATCATTAGAGAATCGACCTCCTCCCTGGTCATTATTCTCCCGATCTGTATCGGTTCGATGATTTCAAGATTCTCGATTTCCGCAATTCTGAAGCCTTCCGAGTCTGCGATTATGGATGATAGGAGTCCCTCGATGTCGCTTAGGATGGGCTCGAGCTGTGGGAATCTCTCGAAGTTCCTTTTGAGCACAGATTCTCGCAGGTTCTGTATGCACAGGACGGCGAGATAGTTCTTCACTGCTGCTTCCTCTGCATCAAAATCCGCCGACAGTATCTTCTGAATCTCGAGGTAGATCCTTTTCATGTCACTCTGAGACCAGGGCCGCTCTATGGAATATATTCGGAACGACCCCGTCCCCTCAATCTGCAGCTCGTCGAAGTCCCGCCACCATGCCTTGACATAATCAGGGTTCTTCGCAGTGAGCCCGATGCTCACGAGCCTGTTGGCGAGCTCCTTCCCCGCACCGTCTGCATCTCCGCCCATCCTTCCTGCTAGCTCCTGTTCGCATGCCTCCAATAGCTCGTTCCATCTAGTGGAGTCCTCATGCATTTTCAAGAAGCCTCCCCATCTGTACGGAGATATAGTAAACCTTACATTCGGGCATCTCGATGCCATCACCTTGAAGAAGACCGACCTGAACGAGAGGAACAACCCCTGCTTGTCATAGAGTATCGTCTTCCCAAGAAGAGCATCCTCCATGGATTTCGCCGACTCGATGCTCCTCAACGATATCTCGGAGATGGAGTCGCCCTCCTTAACCATCAAGCTGGATTTAATTGGAATCAGTATGCCTATACCCCCATCCCCCCTGGCCAATATTACCTCGTCTCCTGGCGAGAAAGTCACGATACCCAAGCCCTTTGGCTGTTTTCCCAAGGTGGGATGCGGACCGCCAAATTCGATTTCCATCTCATCGTTGAAGTTGACGATGAATTCGTTGGTGACCCCTTTTGAGACGCAAGGGATTTGTGACTCCTTCAAGAGCAGAGGCGATTGCTCCGATTGTGCGAGGATACGCAACGGCCTGGACCTCAGTTCGGATATTCGGAAATCTATGATTGCCCTCATCCTCGAGAGGTTGGCCTTGTCGCCTAAGAACATCAGGGTGGACTCCTTGCTCGGTCTCAGCGAGAGATGGATGGAGGGGGGCATCAGTGACACAATCAGATGGCGCTTCTTTTCGAGCCTCAACCTTTCAATCCTCCTCCCTGCGGAACGCCATCCGTGAACGGCGATGACTCCATCGCTCAATGACCCACCATATCCTGAGTCCTTGAGTATCTGAGTGAATCCTTCCACATCCAGCGAATGGATGACGAATGTCAGATGCGCATTCCCTTTCGCCTTCTCCTCGTCGATAATCTTCAAGAGCTGTGCCCGGAGAGGGTTGATTTGAACGTTCGCATCTGTATAGTGCTCAGAGACAATCTTCTTGAAATCCTCGCAGGATTTCGGCCCTGAGCTGGGCAGTATCGTGTACAATATATTGTCATAGTTCAACGGCTGGCCTTGATCCGATGGTCTTCTGAAGAGCTGTGGTTCCGGATGATCCCCTTCCAAGAATAGAGGACTCCTTGAGAGCTCCTCGAAGTATCTCAAGACGATTCTCCGCGGAGATTCACTAGTGATTCCTGCTACAAGCTTTGATAGCTGCTCGTTGAATCCGTCTTTGTGTTCGTATTCATCGTACAGAACCTGTATGGGGGGTTCATGTTCTTCAGTCTCGCTCCAAAGTGAAGACAGCGGGTTCGGATAGCGGGAACCGTCGTTCGGTATCTTCTTGGCGAGTTGAGAGAGGATTGATGGAGTGTCCCACGTGTGGACCGTAACGCCTGAGTCGTTCAATCTGCACCTCCTGGTACCTATCCCGAGATGGTACCTCTGTGAACGGTTGGTGGAGAAGAGCAGGACTGCACTATCTTGTCTTTCCTCCCTCAGGACTTTAAGGTACTGGAGGAGCGCCCTGCTCCTCTCTCCGTCGAAATCTGCATCGATCATGAACCAGTCCATATCCTGGACTATGACGAGGCCCGATTGTAGGTTCAATAGCTTCTTGAAGACCTCCCAAGGCTCCTCGTTAAAGCATGATCTGTCTATGAAAAAGCCTCTTGTGCCCTCAAGGGGCTTTGAGATGAGGTCGCCTGGTTCGCTGAAATGCAAGACCTTGACGACCTCGTCAAGATATCGGGCGTTGTTGAGACCCAGGGCTCCCTCCCATAACCATTTCTTCTGGAAGTTGAGTTTTTCTGCACAGTATTCCTCCTGTTCGATGAGTTTGATGTCTATGTTTCCGGATTCATTGATTATTTCGCTTTTGAGAGGTTTGCCTGAAGGCTTCTCGCTCTTCTTTCTCAGTGACTCTTCCCCGAAGGCTTCCACGATTTGTCCGATTAATCGATTTCCGCACTTGCCAATGCTCTCGGTCGACAGCCCGGACTCGGAGACGGTGCCCCTCTTGCTGATTCGTCTGACCTCGTATCGAACCACTTTCTGCTTGATGAGCACATCTGTTCTGTCGAACCTTTTGTATCCATCTTTGAATTCTTCTGGTACACCGGCGATGGAATCGATCCCGATGTCATTTGTCTGTTGGAGGATATATCCCATCATCTCGTAGCAAGATGGTCTGACTACCCTCTTTGCATTCCTGACATTACGCATACCCTCCTGTATCACGATAGCTTGAGCTCCGTCCTTCCGCCCGAGATATCGGGATAGGAGTAGAGGTACAATCTTCACATCCCGCCAAGGCCATGTAATCAGGTACTGTCCTCCGTCGATTCCTCCGATCCAGTCCAGATATGAGCGCTCAATCAGGTTAGGTTCTACAGCCCATGGTAAGCCATATCCCATGAAACGGGACGAGCGCTCACCCATCTCTTCTAACGCAAACTGAAGATCGGTTATGGATTCATCATCGTCATCATCATACGATATGATGGATTCCACGCTCCGATGGAAGCGCACCCCGCATACCGAACAAACCAATTCACCATCATCTATCAATAGGCTTCCCAATTCCTGTGAGTTCGGGCAATGACACACTGGGCAGGTCGGAAACTGATGAGAATATTTCGTCATGAATCTAGCCCACGCAATAATTCAATCACATCGCTCGCAATCTTACCATCCCTTATGACCAGACCTAGCTCATAGTTGTCTGTCATCGCACTATAGGTAAGATTCGCGGAGCCTATAAGGACCGTCTCCCTGTCAACGACGATAACTTTGGCATGTAGTATTCCTTCGCTCACTGGATGAACCCTAATGTTGTCTGATTTCGGCACCTTGGAAAGATGGTCGATTGCAATCTGATTCACGGGCATATCGTCGGAATCCCAATAGAATATGTCGATTGAGACACCTCTCTTAACAGCTTTGTCGATGTCATCCATTATCGAATAATCCTTGATGAGATAGGCGGTCATGACAATCTGATCTGTGGCGCCGTTTAGCAGGTCGTGAATCTCATCAGCGAATGAGCGAATCCCGTGTCCGATCCAGCCTCCTCCTGTAGCAATCACATATGAGTTCTTAGACAATCAATCACCTAGTAGCATATGCCTGTCCAGCGACATGTTGCGGTGCTCACAGGAGGTTTCGGAAAGGAATAGGCAACTATAGCACGCCGACCCGTTCAATCTGTTCGAGGTCTTACGGATTTCGCTGCATAGAGGGTCGTTGGAGCAATTTGAAATCTGTTTGATTGCCTCCCCCAGTATCGGATTGAAATTATCTGCAGTTTCAATGAGCCCGCCCATGCTAGCATCTTGGCCAGGTGATGTAGTATAGATTAGGACGCCACCTTCATTTTCAGTGGGATTGCAATAGACCCTCTCCCTTAATGAGGCGGAAGAATAGCCTGAATACGAACCGAGAGCCCTGATTAGGCAATGGGAAAGCGTGTGCCACCAGACGAAAATCGGATTGTCCATCACCTCGAGCCAATAAGATGACCTGAAATCCGATAATTCCTTCGTCATCGGTAACTTCCATTCCTCACTCGATACCATTGCATCGATAATCGAAGATAATTTCTTAGGGTCAGAGGCTACCAGGAAAATCGCCTCTCCGAAACCTTCGAACCCAGGATACCATGAAGGCTCCCCACCCAGGAATCTGCTGGAAACATCGACGTCCCTCGGTTTCCTCGAACTGCTGTCCGTCGATGTCTTTAGGGCAGGGATGCGCTGATATGCGAATTGCGCGGTGACGGTTCTAATTCGTTCAATCTTGAATGCATTCAATCTCACTGGGCCATATTCAATCGGGAGATCATAGACATTCGGGGTCTTTATCATCCGGAAATTTGGCGATTGATCCGGAACCTTTGAAAGGGATTCGAATTCCTCAGAGATATAATCGAGGAATTTTAACACCCCGCCTTTTCCCCCAGTTCCTTTTTTTCGGGTTAAGTATCTTCTAACACTCGTTAGGTTCTCATCATCCATCTTGATCGTTTCAGTCAGTTGATCAACATTGTCAGCAACATATTCTCGTACATTGGGATAAGTCATAGCTCCTTTCTTTTTCGAATCCCAGTTAGATATGTATTCAGCAACCACGTCAGACTTACCCAACTTCGCAATTGTAGTGATAAATGGTTTGTCATACTCCGGGATTGTCAATAGAACCTGAGTCTGTGCGATTCGTATCGAATTGGCTTGTCTTTGTATGACGCGCATCTCTGCATCGCAGCCGCCAGCTTGATACGGTTCAGAAAAATTCAGGCCGGAGGGAGACTTCGATAAGGATTGTATTTCATTTTCAGGTGATCTGCCAGAGCAAGGGAAATCCGTGCTATATATCTCGGCCATTGTCTTTGTTGCACCACAATCCGGGCATGTGATTCTGATGTCCTTCAGAGTCGATCCACCTGGCTCCCAGATATAGTATTTCGGGTTGCACTCCCCTGATTCATGCAGTACTCGATGCCAATTGACATCGTCTAAATGTCCATTGAGGCAAATCATCACATATCTGCTCTGGTATAGGCCTTTATTCGTACCGCACTTAGGGCATTTTGATTTATTCAGATATGCATCGAATATTATTGAGCAATTATGAACGCCGGGTCTATCTCTTCCGTTGCAGATGTGCCAGGAAGGAAAGGCCCACGTCATGTAAATTCGCTCGTACTCCTTGAGCGATTTGCACTCATCCTTGGATGGGATTTTCAATAGTCTTACATTGTTGGTCTTATTCAGAAGCAATCTCAGCGCATCTCCGAGCCTTGCATCCTCGATTTCATTCGATAGGAGTTCCTTTGCAACCGTTAAATTCGAATGAAGCCCCCGTCCCATGGATGGCATTATGCTGCATGCTTTCCGCGATTCTAGCAATGATCCAGGACCATATGTGAATATGAATTGGGACCGTCTGATGTCTTGCTTGCCAGCCATGTTCAGACCCCTCTATCAATCATAATATCCAACCCCGAATTCGATAGAATCTTCAATCTCTCTAAGGGACTGAGGGGCGTCTTTATAGACGACCTTCTTTTTGTTCTTCTGATGCAAGGAATCTCCGAGAACGACATCAAAAGCCGAAGAATTCGATTCGTGGAATTTTAGGCTACTAACGGTTTTAGCGATTGCTTTCCAGCTATCGATCTGGCTCTCCCAATTGTTGACTATATCTGATGGATTGGAAACATCACACTTGCCAAGTCTTTTCTCTAGGAAAAGAATAAATGAAGATAGATCCGAGTCGGCAGATTTTGAAGTGATATTGTTACCATCCGATTCTCTTTTCCATGATTCGCGAGATTTGTTCAGGTTTCTAAGGTATGCAACTAAAACTGGGCCACATGCCCTGTCTAATGCACCGGCGGAGAATGGAGAAACCGAAGGCGGCTCGACTTCAAGATGGATCCTATGATGGTATCCGGTGAACATTTCATAGTGGCTTAGATCCCTCGGTCTACCTGCTCTGAGGAATGTTAATACAATCCCTCCTTTCTGTCGACCGACTCTTCCAGTCGCTTGTATATACTGCGAGGTAGTCTTTGGCTGGCCGTCGACCAGCATCAACGACAGATGTCCTACATCCACTCCAGTACCGAACATGGATGTAACGAATAGCGCATCGGGATTGTCCTGAAGGGGAGTGTTGATACCGTTCTCCAACTCCTGTAGGATTTCAGGAAGATTCGTGGAATTTGTCCGGCCTGATAATTCTTGGACGCGGTTCATATCAAGTGTTCTGGCAGCAGATCCACTTATTTCGATCATTCTCTCCATGATATTCTCTCGATAGAGTGCCCAAGTGCTCCCAAGGCTCTTTAGAGTGTTGAAATAACCGACGAGGGTCCAGTAGAATATCGCCATTGGATCCTTTTTCATGTCGTCGCACTCCTTGAGTAGGCGGGACCATATACGAGTCATAGGGGTGTTTGGCCCAAATCCAGGCGTGCAAAGTCCGATGTATACTCTCCCAGGTTTATCCTCCTTCCACCCTTGTGAATAATCGGGATTCATCACGAAGAAATTATCCGAAATGTTCATTCCTGGCGGCGGGAACAAGGAAAGTTCCCTCGAGAATAGTCTGCATGCTTGAGATGATGCGTTGCGGGCTGTAGCGGTCGAGGCGATATATTTTGCATTCACGCCCTTCTTGTATCCCGATATAAGCCCATCGACCGCTGTCTCATATAATCCGAACATGCTGCCAAGGGGACCATCCAATAGATGGAGCTCATCCTGGACAATAAGGTAAGGGGGTTTCAGCTCGGTGATGACCTTACAATATCTCTGATTGAGAGCGTCATTCATATAGTCCTTGAACGGCTCGACGGCACGTCTCAGATATCCGTACCATGCATTGTAAATCTCGACCGCACCAAATATCATTGCGGCTTTGGGCTCAAATGCCAATCTAGCAATCTTATCCGCTGTGCCGACGATGATTGTAGGGACTCTGCAATATACCTGTTCATCCACAGTATAGGCGGGGATTGGTATGCCTAGGCCAGGTAAGTTACAGATAAGCTCCGACACAGATGTTTGCGATCCGTCCGTATTTGAATGATGTGCGAGAGGAACTCCTTCCAAATAGTCGTACGGAGAATCGTTGAGTTTGCAATCAGGATTGGGGCAATGAATCTCGAAATCATAGTATCCGTCTGCCCTACCGGGTTCCGGACCCAATCCAAAATACCCGGGTCGTGAGGCTCTCATTGATTTTAACTGAAGACTATTCTTGAGGTAACTCATCGAAATTTCGTTCCAAATACTCTCGATGTCAACATCTTCTAGTTGATATTTCGATTGAATATCACATTTGACTGTGTCGTCACCGAGCAGAGCAATTCTAAGGCCATTGATGCCTTTCGAGCTCTTCGGAATTATCGGGCCGCTCGGTAACTTCGGTGGAGGAGTCAACCGAACGACGCGCCAGAAGATTGTATTATCACCTTCAGAAAGACCTTTCTTAGGGATGCTCAAGATGGAATCACAAATCGGACAATTGAGAATCTGCGCAGGTTCACCATTTATTTTCTCAGCGTTCTTTTGGCTATTCAGTGACGCGATAGCCCCATAGCCCCCCCTCAGTTCGTTCGGAGTTATATTCTGACCTACCCATATCCCGCAAGAGAATCTAGAGGTGCCATAGATCCAATCTTCAAGCATGTCGCAACCTTCTGGCCTCCAGCCCCTTAAGCCAGCGCTATTTTTTTCGACTCGTAGCAATTCAGCTGCTGTCACCATTGCGAGAGTTCTCCTGAATTGCTGAACAGTCAGCAATCTCAGCGTATATCGGCTGATAACGGCTGTCCCCGCACCACTTCTTTGATCGGGCGCCTCCATTAATCGTCTATGGCACATTGTATAAGCCATCAGAGCAAGATAAGCCTCGGTTTTCCCTCCACCGGTCGGTATCCAAAGGAGGTCCAAGACCTCCCTGTCCTTTGAAAGAGGATTCGAAATACATTCTACATTCATGAGTATGAAGGCGATCTGAAACGGCCTCCAGACAAAACCAGGCCCACCCTTCTTTTTCCATTCGTTCTGAGACGCAATCGCCTTATTCGCGAAACAGAATGCGAGCCTCGCATTTTCGTCATTCTTGAGGATTTGTATTCCCGCTTTGATTCTATTTAACGCCTTTTCTTGCTCCATTACGAGTCTATCCTGCAATTCTGAGACAGCCGACCCTTTAGTGCCAGAAATGGATTTCTTGTTGACTTCAATCCATTTTCGATATTCTTCTACGAGTATACTGAGAATATCATCAAGCTTCTTCGGATCCCAAGCCTCCGAAAGCTCTATGGCGGAAAATCTCAAACCCTCTCGGTCCATTATTGGCGATGGTTGAGCATACATCGGGACGAATTCGCTTCGGATATCCGGTTTGATGAAACGATTGCACCCGGCGTTGCACGCATAGTCTGGCCAAGTCGTAGAGATATCAAGATAATCCATGAAATCTATATCGCGCCAGAGTGCACTGCACATGAAGCCACGGGCCATATTAGGCTTATCTTTGTAGAGGAAATCCAATGTGTCGTCATAATACAGTGACGGGGATGGTTCAAGTTTTGTTCCATCCTTCAAGAGGATTCTAATTGATGGTTGGAAAATCGCCCAGGGCGTGAGTTCGGAATTGTATGATATCTCCTTGTCAGGTCTTATTTCATTTACGATTTTGATGATAATCATATGGCTCGTCTTGTCATTTGTGAATCTTCTAATGTCCAACCGAATTCCGTTGGGGTCCAGCGTTATCGATTCTGAATCCCCTGCCATCGTGACCGATTTGATGATGCAATTGGATTCTCTCTGCCAGGTTCTTGATTTCGCGTCCTTCCATTTATCTTTATATCGACCCCATGTGACGCAGATTTCAAACGACGGTTTTGTAGCCGATAGAGTAAATGCGATGCCGAACGATGAAGGTCGCTTCTTTGGGGTGATCTCCGAAGGCATCCAGGAGGCGATAGAATCCTCAGGATTCTCTTCGTTGGAATCTGTGGCATCGGCACCTTCAACGGTCTGTTCTGCATCTGGGTCTGGAGCCTTATCCTGAGTATTATACGGGACAATTACACCGCAGAGATACTCGTTCATAGGATTCGCATCGATTATCTCGTCAGATCCTTTTCTCGGACCTATAGCTTCTCTGAGAATGCTCTCAATTAATTCTCTTCTCATCGACTCAGCCTTCGCCACCCAAGTTGCTGTTTGGATGCAAGCACTCGAAGATAATTCTTTTGGTCGATGGACATTTGCGCGATAGGGTTCCGAAATGGATAACTGAAATGATTAAATCATCTTTCCCTCAAGAATTCTCCGAACCCTCGCTATGCAAAGAGCGATGTCCCCATCTATTTCGCATTCCCATATTATCAATACTTGCCAGCCATTGGAAGTAAGGGCTTTGGCCTTCTCTCGATCCCGCTTTACATTCCTATCGAATTTTATTCGCCAGAATTCAGAATGGGATTTTGGGAGCGACATTTTACATTTCGGACATCTATGCCAATAACATCCGTTTACGAATATCGCTATTCTTCTCCCTGGGTATGAAATGTCTGGTCTACCAGGTGCCTTGTTCCAATGCAAGCGGTATCCGGGAAGTCCCGCCTCTCTGAGCGCCTTTCTCAGTGTAAGCTCCGGGCATGTGTTCTTGCCTCTGTTCCCCCTCATTACTCTCGAGGTGATTTCAAGCTTAGGAACGGGCGATCTTCCATCTCGCTTATACATCGATATCGTACTTCCATTCATTCCATCAATCCCAATTATAATACATATCTATCCGTTATGAAATTCATTATCCTCATGGATAGGTAAATTGGGATAAGAAATCTATTTGGCTATATAATGTTGAAAATTAGAGTTAAAGAACCTTTGTTAGTCAAAGAATACTAGAACCCTTTTATCCTAGAATGCTTCGGGATAAGAATCAGACAGTACTCCATTGCACAAATCTTCCTCTTGGGATTCTTTCCTGGAATTATGACTGGCTAATTGGTATCGTTTTTTCTCATTTCTCTGCATCCAGCATGTACACTCATTAATCTCTTTACATGCCCAGTAAAGAATAAAAGCTGTAATAATAACCTTGAGTGGCAAGCCTTTCTTGGGGGAGATCTTAATATATTTTCGACAATCGATTAAAGGATTGGATTTCCCGATTGAATTGAACCGAATCTCATCTATCAAATCGATAATGTATCGAGGTCGCGCTATTCCATTAGTTGATATTCTCCAATTGCGCATTGAAGGATTCTGGTGAGCCCAAAGTAAAGAAGTCGCATCTGGGATATTACCATGAAGATTCTTCACCATTCGAAGCAATCTTCTCTTCTTTACTGTTTCAATTTCAGCGATTTTTAAGGATTCCACTACAGAGTCTATATCCACAGGTTGATGCTTCCATCTCGGTTTTCCAATACTGGAATGAAGAATAGCATCCCAGCGACAGTCATGATTTAGCAAGTTGTCTTTAAAGTTCGGATCGAATTTCTTGCTGAATTTCTGAGTATTATCAAGATCAACGCGACTCCCCTTGGAGAGAGATCCTATAGGGTGCCATCTAAAAGTAGAGTGAAGAGTCTGTTTCTTTTTCTTTGGGATTGAGATTGCTAAAGGCTTTTCGATTTGGCCAGATTTGATATCCAATTCGCTTGGCAAATCCATATCATTCCCGAGAAGAATCGATTTTGCTAAATCTCTTGATAGGCCAACTGGGACAGAATTTCCGATAAGCTTGTATTTTGATGCAAGGCTGTTCCCCCAGAATTGATAGCTAATGGGATATCCCTGTAACGACGCGCATTCTCGGGGTGTCAGTCGTCGTAATATTTTCCTTCTTTTGTCTCTGATTATTATCGATTCGCGTGAGACTGGAAATTGAGATGCCATGATGGTACGTGAGGGAAGGTCAACCCGTTCAGGAAAATTCATCTTTCCATAATATGGATGATGTTGCTTCAAATCGATGTTCATTTGTTGTTCAATATTGTTGAGGCTCAGATAATCTCCCAATCCGAAATGATCGGATAGGGTCTGATCATTAATTCGGAGTTGATGGTATAATGGATCTGATATGATATTGCCATTGGGTTTGCTGAAGCAGTCTGGAAGGTCATTCACTACAATTTCCATACCAAGGCGCTTCTTCGCCTCTTTTCTCTTCTCTTCCCAATTGATAACCATCTCTCCTGGGAAATTGCCGGTAAACATCCTTCTCCTTGCCTGCGGAGTATCATGATAGCTAGCATTAAAGATCCATTTCTTCCTCTTCGAGGGTGGTACGATGTCTCCATCTTCTATTGCCGATTCCAGATGTTGTTCAATCCTTGGGACATTCTCCATTATCCAGTAATCAGGATCTAGTTCAGCCACAATCTCAAAGAACGCATCTACCTGTCTCAATCCTTTCTTTATGTCCCCATCCCCTCCATTCTTCGATGAAGAGAATTCGATGCAGGGGGGTCCTCCAATGATTACATCGATGTGTTTGGATTTCTCTTTTAAAATATCGATGATATTCCGACGAAATCTTGATATGTCTACGAATTTGTCTGGGACAAATGCTGAGGGGTGGTTCTTTTTAAAAGTGGCGCGCGCCTCATTCCATATATCGAACCCAGCGATTACATTAAAGCCCATTTGACGGAACCCCTCCGAGAATCCTCCCGCACCGCAGTATAAATCTACAATGTCCAGTGCCATTTCGAGCCACAATAACGCAAATGTCGTAGATATTAATTACGATCTAAGTCATGATGACAGATCGAAGTCCTTTCTTCCCATGCTGGAAGAATCGAATTCAAGATTCCCAAACACATTTAAGCATAGATTCTCTTAATTGGATGAGCTCAATGAAGGATTTTATTGACTGCATCAATCTAAGTGGTAAATTCGAGAGGTAGATTTCAATGAAGGAGGTTAGCAGGAACCTATTTGTTGGTTCGAATTCCGAATGTCATCTCGGAAGTAGAAGCGATTGGGCAGTTATTCATGCATGCAAGACCTGCCATAGAATCGGGGTCGGATATACTGGAAACTTAAGTCCAACACATTCGAATTACTTAATCAAGGAGCATGAAAACCAATTATATCTCAACCTCGTCGATATGGATCCAACACTAATGCCAAAATATACTCATCCGATAATGAAAGCCGCAATGACGTTTATAGAAAATAGAATCGCCTTAACGAATGTACTAGTGCATTGCGATCAGGGGTTGTCGAGATCTCCGTCGATAGCGCTTCTATATTTGGCAAGAAAGGGTGAAATCCCAAATGCTGATTTCTTAACAGCTAAAGAGGGATTTCTCAAGGTCTATCCAAATTATACTCCAGCCAGAGGCATTGCATCGTATCTGAATTTATACTGGGATGAATTGCGTGAAATATCCTAAGACAACTTTGATTCGTGCTCCAAAGAATACATCAAAATTCAAGCTCCTATTTACTTAGGAACCTTTGAAGAAGATGGATATTATAATATGAAATTCAAGCCAATGGTCTAACGACATTTCCATGCGTTCTCTCAGTCCGCTCCATCATATGCGAATAAAGAAATCCCAAATTCAATCAATAATCCCAATTCTCATGGCTCAATGGTGCTCTATTCAACTCATCCCGGTACAATCGCCATTGCGGCATGAAATGGTCTATGTGGGCATTGAATCGCTTGTTGTGGCCAGGTTCTAGCAGGTGAACCATTTCGTGTACAAGCACATACTCCAGACACTCGCGGGGCTTCTTGGCCAGTTCTGAATTTAGACGAATGGAACCCGCTGTGTGATTGCAGCTTCCCCACTTGGTCTTCATGTGTTGCACGAATATCCGTCGTACATTCACTCCTATTAGCGATTCCCATTTTGCGATCAATGATGGCACAGCTTCCCTTACTTCTTCACGATACCACTCGGCGATGATGCTCCGTTTCTTATTCTCATCCGTTTTTGGACGGACCCGTAAGAGAATCGTGGCATGCTCCATTTTCACATTAGGAGCCATATCCATCTCGACTACCCTGAGTAGGTACCGTTTTCCCCAGACGTAATGACTTTCCCTATCGACATATTCCCGGGGAGTTTCGCGCTCCTGCTCACGCATTACACATTGATGTCTCTTGATCCAATCGAGCCTGGAAATCGCAAAGACCCTGATGGTGCCAAGGTTCATGTGCTGAGGAGCGGAGATCCGAACCTTGCCAATCGGTGGATATACACCCAGATGGATGTTCTTGATATCCTTCCGCACAACTTCTACAGCGAACTCCCCGAGATCGATAGTTTCAATCATCAGTATTCCCTCTGCTGCCTGATTATGAGGAATATTCGCTCGACTTCGTTCTTATCATTATCCATTACAGGCAGTAGAGCTCGCTTGATTGCGTTCTCCCGAGCCTGGTGGCCACGCCAATCATCTGGCCGAACCGACTTGACCGTTTCATCTATACGGATGGCCAAAGCCTCGTTCTGGCCCATATTGTTGTATAGCGCCCTTTTTCCCGGTGTATTTATGTTCGCAGGCGTACCATCGGCTTGCCCTCTCTGCACCTGCTTTGCAATCTCTGCTACGCGTCTGAGATAATCCTCATAATCGATTCGCTGCTCCCGGAGATCCGCTAGTATCTCGTCCAGCAGTTTCGACATCTTATCGTAGAAGGCCGGGTCGTTCAGGTTTTCCTTGACGATCTTGTGCCGAACATTGTTCGCGATGGTCTCAGCAACCGCCCTCTTGTCGCCCTTGATTCCCCCTGGTAGGGTGTCTATGGCCTTGGCGATGCCCGAGTGTTCGATAAGGTCCAGCAGCGACATGCCATCGAAGGGGGAGATTATCCGCGGCTCGTCGGCCTCGATGTAGGTGTCGATGAGGTGCCGCATGTCTGCCTCGTAAGCCTTCAGATCGATTGTCTCGCCGCTGGCTTTACGAATGATTTCGCGAAGCTTGAGATGTTGGTCAAGCTTCTGCTTTATTCTTGCGATGTCGGTCTCGTTGTAACCGGACTTCTCCAAATCGTCCGCTATGCTCGCATAGGCTCTCAACAGTGCTGCAATCGCCTCGTAGAGTGAGGCACGGCGCGGCTCGCGTTCGGCCAGTTGCTCCGGCATCTCCGTGTTGCCGCAGAAGTAGTGGATATGCTCCAGCTCTCCCTTTGGAGTCTCTACCGGCTCGCAAAGCAGCGCAACCGATTCAAGTGCGTTATCCAGCCGTTCACGGCATCTCGTGAGGCGGTCTTGCAGCATGATCTCAGGGTCTTCCCCGCCAGCGCTATGATCCAGCTCGGATGTGTAGACGGCAAGGGCGTTCTCGACCTTCTTGAAGAGGTCCTTGTAGTCCACGATGTAACCGAAATCCTTGTCCTCTCCATCGAGCCGATTTGTACGGCAGATGGCCTGGAACAGGCCATGGTCCTGCATGCTCTTGTCGATGTACAGGTAAGTGCAGCTCGGTGCATCGAAGCCTGTTAGTAGTTTGTCCACTACTATGAGCAGCTTCATCTTTGCTGGTTGTTTCTTGAAGAATCCTTTGGCATCATCCTCGTAGGTCTCGGTCTTGGTGGTTCCCGGCCTAGCCACTACATCCTTTAGCAGCGCGTTGTATGTGCTGTAGATGAACTGCTTGTCGGTCTCCGAACTCGCCCCGGTGTCCTCCATCGTGATGTCCCGCGCTTGTGGGTTGTACGAGGTGACGACCGCGCACTTGCCCTTGAGGGTGGTCTTCTGGAACATCTCGAAGTATCTGCACGCTTCGAAGATGCTCGATGCGACAAGGATGGCGTTGCCACGCTCGCTACTGAGGCGCGGCTTGACACCGAAATCGAAGATGATGTCCTCGACAACGCGTTCCATACGGGAGTGGGAGCTGAGCACAATCTGCATGGTGCCCCACTTCTCCCGCAATGCCGCTTTCTGCCAGTTGTTCAGTCCTTTGGTCTTGGCATCGAACCATGCATCGATCTTGTCCTGGGAACCGATGTACTGATCGATGTCCCGCGCCTCATAGACGAGATCGAGCACGACCTTGTCCTTCACAGCCTCGTTGAACTTGTATGTGTGGATGTAGCCTCCGAAGACCTCTAGACTAGTCTCCTTGTCCTTCATTAGCAAAGGCGTGCCTGTGAAGCCAATGAAGGTCGCGTTGGGCATGATGGCCCTCATCGTCTTATGCATCTTGCCGCTCTGGGTGCGGTGACATTCATCCACAAAGACGAAGATGTCGCCGACCGTCTGACAGGGTTGCGATTCGATTTCCTTGATGAACTTATCGAAATCGTCCACATCCTTCCGACCGAACTTGTGAATCAGCGAGCATAGCAGGCGAGGCTTGGCCTGGGCGAGCTGTGCCATGAGGTCTCGTCCGCTGCTAGTGCGAATGATCGTCTCCCCGGCCTCGGTGAAGACACCTTCTATCTGCTTGTCAAGCTCGTCGCGGTCGGTGATTATTGCCACCCGGGCGTTGGGCTTGTTCTCCAGGATCCACTTGGCCAGCATCACCATGACGATGCTCTTGCCGCTGCCCTGGGTATGCCATATGATGCCCCCTGTGAACTCGTCAACATGTTTCTGCGCCGCCTTGATGGCAAAATACTGGTGCACTCGCGGAAGCTTCTTCACCCCACCGTCGAAGAGCACGAAGTCGTACATCAGCTCGATGAGCCGGTCCTTTGAGCACATCTTGAGCAGGTACTTGTCCAGCTTGAACCGACTGTCGTCCTGCTCGTCCTCCTTCCACCTTAGGAAGTACTTCTCTTCCGTACCTATCGTGCCGTACTGTAATCCCTCGGAATCATTGCCGGCGAAGACGAACTGCACCGTGCTGAAGAACCAAGCATTGAACTCCGGCCGTTGGTTGGAGATGCTCTGGCGGATACCGTCGCCTATGGTGACGCGGCTGTTCTTCAGCTCTATTGTGCCGACGGCTATGCCGTTCACATATAGCACGAGATCCGGACGCCGCTCAAGGTTGCCAAGGAGCGTGACCTCCTCGGTGATGGCGAAGTCGTTCTTTTCCGGTTGCGTCCAGTTTATCAACTGGACCGTCTTGGTGTTCTCGCCTACCGCTGTCTTCACTTGGACGCCGTAGCGGAGCAGGCTGTAGACCTTCCTGTTGTTGTCGTAGAGGCTCCGATTGGGATTGCCAGCCTCCGTGTGCAGTTCGCGCAATACCTTTACGATCTGTGCCCTATCGTAACCGTTCTTTGTGAGATAGTCCGAGAGCAGCTCATCCTCTATGTTACTGTTATCATAGCGATCGGTCCAATCACCGAGGTAACGATAGCCAAGCTCCTTGCGGAACAGGGCGATCACCCGGTTCTGCGTGGCGCGTTCTGATTTGCCGATTTCACTCATGTCAATCTTTTTCTCCCAATGAGCAGATTTTGCATCATGCCTTGCTTGAGTAAAATAATCTTGTCGCGTTTCGCTTCTAGCGTCGCAATCTCTGCATCCATATGGAGTAGATTGTTAGCTATGGCACTTTGCTCATCTTTCGACGCAGGCAGTTGGAGTCTTAAATGAGCGATATTTCTCTTGCTGATATGCACAATTGCATCGCCTTGACCCATTCTAGTCTTTTGGTTCACCACGCTCGTCGTATGATTCATTAAGTAACTCAGGAATAACGAGTCATTTTCGATGGGGGAGAAAATAATAATGTCTCCACCAGCACAAGCTCCCCCTTCACCCAAATATGCGACACACTTGCCGATTTCCTCGGCAGTTTCCCCCGACCCAGTAAATAATAGGTCACCTCTCCTTATTTGTTGACTTTCTTTTGCCGTCTCAGGAGAGATATGCGAGTGGAACTGCGTGGTGTAATCGTTATAATGGGTGTAGATTTCACCATATCGAATACAGGGTATCCCATCATCGACAATATCGTCTTTCTTAATCTCTTTTCCCTTCGAAAAGGTCCCCAAGTCCGCAAGGATACATACCTTCCAGCTCAAATTATGACCGGGTAATCGTTTCCTGCCCATGAGCAATTCCTGCATGGCACCCTGCTTGATGTCACGCTTCTTGGCGATAAGCTGATTAAGCACAATAATGAAAGCATCCATATTGGATAATATGGCGACGATGGTTTTTTGCTCAGGAACAGCTGGCATTGGAATATTTAAGGTGCCCACATCTTTACTGCTGATTGCAGGATAGTTAGAGCCTGTCACCAACGAATTAATTTGCCTCTCAATCACATCTGCAAATAGATGATAAAAAACAAATCCAGGATCTGCCTCAGATGGCCTACATCGGATAACTGTAAATCCGGTCGAACAGATTAGGTCAGATATGTCGTCTCTTAAGAATAAGTGAGACTTGAGATTCGGTCTGACTGAAGCGAGCAGAACATCTCCTTGCCTTACCTTTCTCCGTGCTCTTGATGGTGCCGAGTGGAAAACGAGTTCTGACAGTCCTTTCAGAACTCCGTTATCGACATCTTCTAGAGATATGTATTTGAAAGCATAATCAGATTGGGTCATGTCATCAAGATTGTCAGGATTGATGTCTGCAATATCTCTAAGCTTTCGCACTGTCCAGTTATCGGGAATAGCCCCAACCTCGGTCCATTTATATCCCGGCATCACTTCCATGTGAATCCCATCCTTTCTATGTGGCGATTCACTTTTTCTTCAAGTTCAGAGACTTTGCTTACGAGTTGCGGTAATGGGGTTTCGTAACGTTCGTGAAGTTCCTTTACGCGATGAGTAAGGGTCTGGATGATGTGGCCAACCTCGCCATGGATGGCGGCAGCGAGGCTGGCCAGCCATTTATCCTCAACCACCAAAGTCTTGATCTCAGCTTCGGTGAGCTCGGGGTATTTATCGTGGGCTTTAGCATCGAGCGAAGTCTCTGCATCCTTTAGCTCGCGCTTCTTAGCGGACTCCTCGTTGGCTATTTTCAGCCAGGCATTGAGTACATCGGTCTCGTCCTTGAATTCCTTGTCTCCCTTGATTTCCTTTAATCTGGCAGTTACATAGGCCTTTTCCACCTTGTCTATCTCGAAGAATGCGCCTTCCTCGTCGCTGTGCTCCTCTTCCAGTTCGGTCTTCTCGGCAGCGAGGCTTTCGAGCCCGTGCTCCAGCTGGGTAATGATAGTCTGTTCCTTGGCGTAGAAGTGGGCGACGACGAACTCCTTAGGGATAAGGTCGCATATCCAGCCCTTGTCCACTTCCTTGCCCTTCTTGTTCTTCACTAGCACGCGGGTGGTCTCCGCCTTCCAACCATTAGCAGCGATGATGTAACAGTCATCCTGCATAGTGGAGGTCCAGTAGTCCATAAGGTGCTGATAGACGTCGTACTTGTCGATAAGCTGTTTGTCCGCGTAGTGAATCAGGAGGCTTTCGCCGAGGTCAGCGATGACAGCCTTCGGGATGCAATCGACCGTGAGGTTTTTGAGCAAGACAATGATTTGTTGCCGCCAGGCGGCGAATAGAGCCTCCATGTTGCCCTTGAAGCGGACGAATTCCGGGTGCTCGTATATGGCAGGTCTGATGGCCGTCTTATCCAAGGTAAGGCAGAGATAGCCGGGCCGGAGATCCGCGAAAAGCTTCTTACGCAACTGTGGGCAGACGGACCAGTATCGCTCCAGTGCATCCACGTCACCGACCGGGATGCCCCCCTGTAGGTGTCCGTCAATGTCCTGGATATCTTCAGTCTGCTGGCTATCGATGTAGCGAGGGATGTTCAGGTTGAACTCGTTCTTCTCTTCAATCTCATTGAATTTGACCATGCGTGAGTATTTTGGAATCTCTATCTGCTTGGTGAAGACATCGACGATCTGATGGATGTCCCTGTCACGCAAGCGGTTCTTGTTGCCATCTTTTTTGAAGCCTGAACTGGCATCGATCATGAATATGCCCTTGCGGCTGTGGGCATCCTCCTTGTCGAGGACGATAATGCAGGCGGGGATGCCGGTGCCATAGAAAAGGTTGGCGGGCAGGCTGATGATGCCTTTGATGTATCCCTTGCGGACAAGGTTCTTTCGGATCTCGGCCTCGGTATTGCCACGGAACAAAACGCCGTGCGGCAGGATGCACGCTCCTTTGCCGTTACTCTTCATGGAACGGACGATGTGCAGAAGAAAGGCGTAATCGCCCTTATTGGCCGGAGGTACCCCGAACTGCTTGAAGCGCTCGTGCGGATCATTGAGCGGGTCTAGGCCGGTGCGCCAGCGCTTGGCACTGAATGGAGGATTGGCCACGACGTAGTCGAAGATCTTGAGCTTGCCGTCGTCGCCATTGAAGAGTGGATTGGCCAGTGTGTTGCCCTGCTTGATTTCTGCCGTAGGGTTATTATGTAAGAACATGTTCATTTTGGCAAGGCCTGAAGTGGCAGCGTCCATTTCCTGCCCATATAGTGTGACCTTTGCCCGGGCCTCGTCCCCGACCTTCAACAGCAATGACCCGGAGCCGCATGTGGGATCATAGACGGTGGTTTTGTTCGTCGTGACGGCATTATGTATTCCCAGGATCTTCGCGATTACGCGGCTGACCTCGGCAGGTGTATAGAACTGCCCTTTCGACTTCCCGCTCTCGGTCGCGAAGTGACGCATCAAATATTCATAGGCGTCTCCCAGTATGTCATCGCCTTCGGCACGATTCCTTGAGAAGTCGAGCGCTGGGTTCTCGAAAATGGCTATGAGATTGGTGAGTCGGTCCACTATCTCCTTGTCACGGCCAAGTTTAGTTGGGTCGTTGAAGTCCGGCATATCAATATTTTTATTGGCCTTGGCCAAGGGGTCGATGATCTTCTTGTTGATTTGATCCCCGATGTCGGTCTTACCCTTGAGAGCGACCATGTCTTTGAAACCGCTCCCTTTAGGTATCGTAACCGGCGCAAAGGACATGTCAGCATACTTGTCGCTGACGTACTTGATGAACAGCATCGTCAACACGTAATCTTTGTATTGCGAAGCGTCCATGCCGCCGCGCAGCTCGTCGCAGCTGTCCCAAAGCGATTTGTATAGCTCAGATTTCTTGATCGCCATTTCCTACTACACGCTACCTTCGCCTTGGCAATGCTGATTGCACCTATCAATATTGCCTTCACAGATTACCGGTGAAAGTCAGGCCTTCGGTCATGCTCCCATGATGGTGGGAGCATATTTTTGAATCCATTTGTCGAAAGGAGTTCCATCAATCTCTCCTGACATCTAGATTGATTCTGGTCAGAGTATAGTCTCTTTGAGATTATGACTGAACGATTCTTGAGTAATGTTATTATCTCGAAAATCCCATTATGGATTTCACTTAGGGTGGTAGAATGGATCAACAAAAGACGGATCGAGGGACAAGAATATGCGTTTCTTGCGGAAGACCAATTGAGTGGGACGCTGAAGTCTGTCCATATTGTGGTCACACTTATGGTAAAAAATCTCGTGAAGATCTGTACGAAAGAAAGTTGCCGATTCTGAATGGAATTCTTCTTTTCGGAGCAGCAATCTGTATGATGATTTTTGGCGAATTCGGTCTTTTCTTGATCCCAATTGCCGTTGGTTTGCTATCGCTCTGGCGGAAGGAAACGGGTTTAGTTGTTCTTTGCGGAGCATTCCTATCTGGGTATATTTTCATCAATTACTTAGGAAGTTACGTTTTACGTGATTATAAATCAACGACCACCGGAGACATTGCCGGAATAATCGGCCTCATAGTAATGTTGTCAGGACTCCTCATTATAAATCATAACAGGAATATTCAAAAGGATATCATCGATTCCGAAAAAACCCCGAAAGAAAAAACCGATTCTGAAAAAGGGAGAGGGACCGACGCAAGTTCCAAATGCAGCTCATGCGGAGGCGTTCTCGATCCAAAATGGAAAGTCTGTCCGTTCTGCGGAAAGACCATCAAATCCGGAGAACAAGAAAGGAAGACTCAGTGCCCATCATGCGGCAAGCCGATCAAACCGGAATGGAAGAAATGTCCATATTGTGCCACAAATCTCTGATCAGACCTTCGACATCTTCTTCATTTTCCGAATCGGCAATACATTACATCTCATAGGCGGTGTCGAGAAATTACTCCGATTATCAAAATCCTTATCTCCTAATTCGAGAATAATGGATAGGGATTCGAAATGGAATGTCCACTATGCTCGAATGATTCATTTATTATTCTTGGAAAAGAACCTTGGGATTATAAATTCAAATGTAAGAAGTGCGGAATGACCCTCCGACCAAGAATAATGGCAGAACAGGTCGCCAAGGATCCAAAATTTTGGAAAATCGAAAGAAAGCTCTCGAGATTGCAGAACGATATTTCATCGACAGCATTCGAATTCTCAGCCCTCAAAGGTATCTTCTCATCAATAGATGAGATCAATAGAATTGCAGAATCAAAATTTCTCTCCGATTCCCCCGAATTGCAGATTGTTCGAGCGAGATCATCAAGATTGACTCGCATTAAAATTTGCCGCCAGATAATTGAGAAATACGGCGTTGAGGCAATGACTGATGCGCTGATTGCTTGGGGAAATACACCGATACTTCAATTCTTAATTAAAGATCCGGTTGTTGATTACTCGAAAGTCGGTTCCTTCTTAGAAACATTGGTTCAAAAAGAATCCGAGGATGAGGAGTTTGACCGACTATTCGAGCCTCAAGACCAGGCAAATGCGACTAGAGAAATCGAGGGGGAGCAATCTACTGATGAAGAACGCCCTAAGAAAGCGCGTAAGATTCCCAAAGGAGAGGAAGCCCAACCCACCACCTGTTCAAAATGCGGTGAAGAACTTAACCCAAAATGGAAAAATTGTCCACAATGTGCCACCCCTACTCACGGAGCATCGGAATCAAACAAGCTATCGTGCCCATCGTGTGGTAAATCTCTCAAGAAAGGATGGAAAAGGTGCCCCTATTGCGCAACAAACCTTGATTGACTTAATTAGAAAAGGGAGTGTAAAGAGAAATTGGCTAAAGATTACGAAATATACCCTGAGCCAGGAGAAAGCTTCGCCATCGCCGGAGAAGTCGAAATCAAGATCAAAGGATTCGGCCACGCAATACGCAAAGGAAATCTTGTGATAACTGATCGAAGGATAGCTTTCAAAGGTAAATTAGCAGTACGTTCTTTGGGATCAGCGATCAGACGCGTCGCAGGGAGCGGTGGCATGGACATTTCCATCCCCTACTGGAACGTCCGTGAGGTAAGAGATAAGGGCTACTTGTCAGGTTTCCATATTGAGATATTCTTTTTTGATGAAGAATCTGGAAAAGTGAAGAGGCTCCGTGTGAGAATAAAGAAATGGTCTGTTGCATCGAAGGCTATTCACGGTGCGAACTTTGCTGTAGAAGCTGCACACGCGGGCGAAATCATCGCAAGGGAAGTTGATTTCCTCCCAATAGTGGGAGATTTCTTCAAACTCGGAGCAGATTTTGCTGAGTATAGGGCAGGAAGCAAGGCGGCGAAGGTTTGGATTGACACAGTTCAAAGAATAATGAATGATGAAGGTCTTTCATTCCAGCCGGTTTCCGAAAGCGAGTTAGACGATGAAGAAAAGGAAGAGGAATTGACATGCAATAATTGCGGAGCTCAAATTGAATCGACGTGGAAAGCTTGTCCCGAGTGCGGAAGTGATCTTCCGAGGATCTGTCAAAATTGTGGATCCGTGCTTGAGGAGGATTGGGCCATCTGTCCTTTTTGCGATTCTGATTCTGTAGAGCAATAGTTGTTGACATCGATAGGGTTGAGGTCACTTGAAAAAAATGAAGAGGGAATCACCCTTTTCAGAATAGTTTTAATGCTTGATAAACGAATGTCAATTCTGAGGAAATGAATGATGATTGGGTCGGATTTAGTATTCACAATGGATCAGGCAAAGAGCCAGGGAAATAAAATTACTCATAGAACCAATAAAATGATTTTAGGTGTCGACGATAAGGTCGTTATCCTTCAAGGGGAACAATTGAAGATCGCGATTGAAGGAGCTATTTGGCATGGGGATGATAATTTTGGCAGTGGCGTTGTAGCAATTACTAATCTTAGAATCGTATTCGTTGGCAAAGGGTCTGTGCAAGGGATAGTATCGGGTGTCCTAAGAGCGGCTGGAGGAGGAAGAACTTATTTGCAATTATCAGGAAATCGAATCGCCCGCGCAGAAGAACATGGAATAATGACAAGATGCAGATTCTATGTCAAGGAAAAAGGCTTTTTTGGAAAAGAGAAATTGGACAAGTATGATATTCGTCCCAAAGGCGAGTACAAGGAATACATTCTGCAGCTTGTCTCGAGTATCAATGAGATTGCTGGTTTAGACTTCGATGAAACGGTGAAGCAGATTGTGGCGGAAATGGAATCCGAAGATCAAACCATTCAAACTCCACACGAAGAACAAGATCAAGGGATTGAGTCGAACACCTTGAGCTCGAAGAAAAATGAAGTGTGCCCGGACTGTGGAAACGAAATTGAATCGAACTGGGTGGTATGTCCGACATGCGGCTTGAATCTGCCAAGAAAATGCCAGAATTGTGGTGCTAATCTTGAAGCGGATTGGAACTCATGCCCTTATTGCAGCACATAGTTGGTGACTCGGATTATCTTGGTTCGCATCGTCATATAGATCGGGGATAAGGAATCTATAAGTGTAGGCGATGAGATTCAAATAACAATAAGAAGCTCTGGGGGAAAGAATGGCAGGTATTGCTGCGAGAATAATTCTCCTCACCTTGGGAATTATTTTCATCGGGATTTCCGTTTGGACATTTACAGATCCCCACATCTCCGCATTCTATTGGGGAATTGGACTCATTGGCCTTTACTTCGTTTACAAAGCAGCAACAATCAAGCCACCGGAGAAAATCAATCGATATCCTCGTCCAATCTCAGATAGTACGTCAACGGATTCAATAAATCGAGGGTATAAGCGGACTGATTCATACCTAAAGACTCCTCCGATCGCTGCTTCTACACGTCGAAGCGATGATTCGTCATTGAGAACAAAAACGAATGTTTGCAGTAAATGCGGTAGCTCAATCGAACGAGATTGGACATCCTGCCCTTTGTGCGGGTCAAACATAATTCCTTCCTGTTCTGGATGCGGAGAGAAAATGGATTCTTCATGGGTTGCATGTCCAAACTGCGGTCGAGAGGTGCCAAAACATTGTCAAAGATGCAATGCAGTATTGGAAACGAGTTGGAAAACTTGCCCATATTGTGAATCATGATTGTAGGTGGGTTGCGCAATAAGGACATTTCTTCCAGTTCTCTTTGACAGGTTTACCACATTTCTTACACAATGATTTAGCGGCAACCTTTTCTTCAGAGAGCATCGCCTTACAGAACGGACACATTTTCCATTCAGTTTTCATAATTCGCTTGCAGATTGGACATAAACGGGGCTCTAATGAAAGGCAGCAGAGAGGACAGGCCTGCCATTCTTCCTCCATTGTCTTTCCGCAAGATGGACATTTCTTGCCAGTGGTCAAAGAAAAGACAACGCCTTTATTTGATGAAGAATACTCAGACGGGGGGATATTGGCAATCGGTTGGGAATTAATATAGCCATCGGATTTCGAGGACATTGCCTTCTCACTGATGATTGAGACGATTGTTCCGATGTGCTTCCTATCTCTTCTTTTAAGAATAACGCTAAAAGAATTTAATCCATCTGGACCGAGAAGGTCATTGCGAGTTAAGAAGACCCAGAATCTCTTCTGAGATTCAATCACTTGTGCGGAACCTATTGACTTATATGGGAATTGAAAAGATATTTCTTTTCCTTCATAAAATGCTTCCGGGGGAAAAAACGTTCCTATGAATACCAATCTTGAATCCGTCGCTGCCATCTTTCCGGTTCTTTGGCAACGATCTGGAAATATAACTTCAACTTCCATTGCAATCATTAGATTCTCGTCAGGCAATAGAAGAATCTTATTATCGACTCCGATTACCGCATCCCCAGAGCGATGTGAAATGTTCTTTTCATTATGGTCCCATTGATCGGAACTTATGACGAAATCTCCGCCGATAGTTGTGATGCCTGTCCAGATCTTTCCACCCCCTAGTTATTGTTATAAGATGATCAAGAGCTTATTTTTCCATCAATATAAGGGATTTGCGCAATAAGGGCATTTCTTCCATTCTTTCCTGATGGGTTTGCCACAATGAGGGCATACCAACTGTTTTGTTTCTTCTGATGATGGAATAAGCGTCCCACAAAATGGACATTTCTTCCATTCCACCTTCAATGATTGCCCACATTTAGAACAATTCTGTGGTTTGGTAATCGAGGCAGTTGAGGGCATGATTGTTGCAGATTCTGAATGTCTTCCAATTTCAACCGGTTCTCTTGCTGACAATACTAATTTAGTATTCACTTTTTTCTCATCTCTTTCCCATGGAACGACAGTCAATATCTGAATGTCAATAGGAAGAGTTCCAGCAAAAGATGTAAGGATCCCAATTTCCTGTAATGTTGTCTTTGAAGATTCCAGTCGGAGAGGAAAATTGCCACCCCTCGTTGTTATCTCAGGCGGTGGTTGTAGAGCAACGATTTCGATGGGGAATGAAGATTCATTACGAATTGAAATGCTTATCGTCCCCCATCTCCCCTTAAATAATTCTCCATACTTTTGGGAAAATTCGATTTTCAGATCTGGGGGTGTTCTACTGAGCTTGATTATCTGCTGCTCAAGCTCATCGAGTCTAGATAGGTCAAGATTCGCATGATCGGGATCATCATCTTTCAAATCCTTTAGTTCATCTGCCATTCTTCTTCCATCGGGGAACCAAGTCGCGAGGGATTCGACTCTTTCTTTAAGTTCACCTCGCCTTCTTTCAACCGTCAATCGCAAGTCAGTGGACTGTTGAAGAGCTGTCGACAATCTGGAATCGAAATCATTCAATTCAGCGGAGGCTCTGTCAGATTCGCCTGATTTGATGGAATTTTCTATCTCGGGGATTCTCGCTAAGAGCCAATTCCTCTCCTCGGATTGAATCGATTTGGCATTATCCTCTAGCATCTTCGTGCTTTGTTCAAGGTGTGCCAAAGCTGACTCATGCGAATTGATGCTCGTCTCAAGTGATTCTAAGAGAGTTCGGCTTTCTGAGATAAGTTGAGCAAAAGTCGAATTGTCATTCTGCATTGTCTTTCCCCCCTAGCCCAACCTTCTGTTCGATTTCCTCCAGAGCAACTTCATAGTCTTCCATTCTCAACCCTAGTGCTTTGCCTCTTTCAATCAAGATCAGTGAAGCTGAAATGTTCTTTGTTATTTCCCCCATCATACCGATTCTTGTATCAGCCTCGCTCAGAGATTCGGTCGATATGCTAAATGCTCGAGCATAATGACCTTCTTCATAGAGTTTGGTTGCTTCTTCCAACTTTTTTGACAGATCATCACGAGAGTTCGTTGGAAGAGCATTTATTCTTGAACTCAGTAAGTCAAGATTCCCTTTGGCTGAAATCTTGCGATTGCTTTCAATTCTCCTGTATGAGAAGAAAATAAGCGCAGACAGCAAAGCAATACAGATTGCCCCGATCAACGATAGATAAACCGACCCCAGATAGAAAGTGGAGACCTCAATAGACAATATTCCTTCGCCAACTGCATTAACTGCACTGATACGGTAGTACCAGCTCTTGCCTTCAGCTGCTGTCGAATCGGTAAAAGTCGTGAGGTTGCCATCTATCGCAATGAGGAAATTTTCTTTACCGGGTCCATCACCCCTATAGATTCTGTACTCAGTAATGGGGTGTCCTGCATTAGGAGGTGCCCAGCTCAGGACAATTGATCCGAGTCCCGAGATCCCCAGACTAGCTGGCATTGTGGGTACAGAAGTTGGATTGATACTGCCGCCAGCATTTGTTGCATAGTCAACGGTCTTATTGAGCGTGTCATAGTAGCAGATATGAACGGAATTTTTCGAATCGATTGCGATAGAGCTGCCCCGCCCTACAGATCCGCTTCTCACAAGTGATGTGACCCAATCTCCACCTGCATTCGTCGCGTATCCAAGACCTCCTGAACCGCTCCGATCTTCGTAGCTGAGATGAATTTTATTATTTGAATCAGTAGCAATTCCAGAATAGAATCCTGCACTAGACGCAATCAATTTACGGATCCAGGACCCAGTATTATCGGTGGCATACCAAACCTCGTGTCTTCCCTCATTTCTGTAGGTAATGTGGACTTTGTTTTGTGAATCCAGAGCTAAACTGGTATAATGACCTGTATCACCATCAGTATCGATTGTTGTATCCACCCAGCTGCCGCCAGCATTTGTTGCATATTTGAGATTACTATTGGTGTTATCTAGATAGCTTATATGGACTTTATTATTAGAGTCAATAGCAATCGAACTGTCATAGCCAACAGATCCGACAGAGTCAACGGTTATTGTGCTCCAGCTTCCACTTACATCATTGGCGTATTTCAGATCATTATTAGCAAGATCATGGTAGCTGACGTGAACATTGTTATTTGAATCGCAGGCGGTTGAGGTCCAAGAGTCAAAAGAGCCTGAATCGACGATTATCGTGAGCCACTGGCCCCCAGCATTTGTCGTCTGCAAAATCTCGTTCTTCGCGACATTGAGATAGCAGATATGAACTTTATTGTTGTGATCTAGCGCGATTGAACAACCTATCCCTGAACCTATGTCAGTAACCGTCCAGCTCCCAGCTTGATAGCTAGCATATCTCACACTGCCATTGGTGGAATCATAATAGCAAATATGCATTCCATCAAGGGAATCGATTGCAATTGAGCGACCAACGTAGATGTCACCGACGTTAGCAATTACTGTTGCATTCCAATCAGATGGAGCGGCGGCAACTTCTGTGCAAAGAAAGAGAGGCGAGGAAAGAAGAAGGATCGAGAGTGCTAAACTCAATAGGATCGATCTTATTTGCCTCCTGCCAATCTCCAGATTCTCACCGTCTACGAATCCCTAGATGGAGATAAAGCCTTTCCGATTCCTCTCATTGTAGATGCTCCCGACGGTGGGGGGGGCATTTAGGTTAAATCAATGAGAAGACACGGGCTCCCATTTCAATGAAAGTCGTGCTCCCATGAAGGCAGAACTGTCTCATCGCTAGTAGCTGGCTTTTCACTGCAAGTACGAGAAATCTATTAATTCTGGACGCAAGTTTATTATTGATGTAAGCGGTGATTGATATTGACGATT
>Ga0315284_10001236_pt1 | contig 36379 bp, 27 predicted proteins | sample YL17G09_16_MG_FD_203696 | JGI IMG/M metagenome (GOLD analysis project Ga0315284, IMG submission 203696) | Sediment microbial communities from Yellowstone Lake, YNP, Wyoming, USA - YL17G09_16 | ecosystem: Environmental > Aquatic > Freshwater > Lake > Sediment | place: USA: Wyoming | collected...
TGCTGAGTTCCTTCGTGCTGATGGGCCTTGTGGCGAACGTCGCGACGCACCGCATCACGGTTTTCGCCGGGCGCGAATTTGCGGACCAGCCGCTATAAGCAAAACCCCAACAAAAGGGGTCTGACCCCTTTTGTTCAGTTTTTTTTTGAAGAAATAGCGCGCCCCGCCGTATATTTCATGCCTGACCCCTTCAGGGGAGTCTGCCGGTTTCGCACAAAAACTGTTGCCAAGTAGAATTGCCATGCTATAATGACACGTCCGTAAAAACCGGAAAATTGCTGCGACTGATTTGCGATTCGCCAGTCCTTTTGGAGGCCAAACATGAACGGTTCCAACAACCTGATGCGCATTGTGCTGATAATGAATATCGTGCTCGTGGCGGCGGTCTGCCTGCTGGGCGCGAAGGAATTCATGAACGACTCGCCCAGGGCGTACGCCTCCGGCGGGGCGGCCACGGGGAAGTACATCGCGGTGCCGATCCAGTACGACGTGAACCGCGAGGTGCTCGCTGTCATTGACACTACAAGCGACTCGATTATACTATACGGGGTGGATCGGCAGGGCCAGGAAGTCTATCCCACGGCCGGCAGGACGATGGACCAGGACTTCAGCTACCTGCTGAAAAGCGTGCCTGAGAAGAAGAAAGATACCGTCTTCTCCGGTGTAGGGCCGAACGCGCGGGGCTGGACTCCCGCCGAGATCCGCCAGGCCATTACGGCGTTGGGAGGGCAGTAATAAGCACGGCGGCACTGGGATTATGTACCGGGAAAAATTTCTTGATCGAGGGTGGCTCCGATGAATGAAGAGTTCATGTCATTCGAACAGGCCTGTAGGGAGCTCGGACTCAAGGAAGACGAACTCAAGCGCCTGGTAAGCGACGGAGAGATCCGCGGCTTCCGCGACAAGGGGCTGACCGTCTTCAGAAAGGAAGACATCCGCCTGCTCAAGGACTCGCTCTCACAGCAGCCGGTGATAATACCGGGCGGCGAGGAGAAGGAGCCGCCGGTGGAGGTTATTGAAACCGGAGGCGAGGGCGAGTTCGCGGAAACGGTGCTGAACATCGAGGGCCTCGGCGACATTGATTTGGGCGCGGACATAGCAGGCCCCGCGGTGGAAGCCAAGCCCCCGGAGGAGGAAACGTTCGCCACCATCGAGGAACAGGCCGCGCCGCTCGAAGCCACCCGCCACGCCGCCCCGGAAAAGGGCATGCACGACACCATCAAAATGCCGGAGGCGGCCGCCGAGGAAGAGGAAGAGACCTTCGTGCTTTCCGAAACGGACCTCGGCAAGGAGACGGAGTCGCTTGAACTGCTCGACGAAACGGCAAAGATGGGCGCGCCCAAGGCCGCGGCGCCGCAGGCCGCGCCGGAAACGCCGTTCGCGGCCGTTTACCCGGAGGCGGCGGCATCCGACAAGGTAACGGTAACGCTGCTGGTCATAACGGTCGTCACCATGGCAATAGGGCTTTTCGCGAGCATCGGCTTCCTGCTCCAGCAGGGCAACGCCATACTCGACATCTTCGCGGGCGGCGCAAAATAAACGCCCGCTTTCAGCCCGGATTTGGGGAGAGAAGAAAATGCTCACCGAGCCCGAAGGCAGGCAACTTCTCAAAATCGCGCGCAGGTCCATAGAAGACCGCCTCCAGTACAACAGGCGGTACGACGCGAGGCTGGACCCCGACTTCGCCGAAATGCCCCCGGACTTCCACATGCCGTGCGGCGCTTTCGTCACCCTTGAGAAAGACAACGACCTCCGCGGATGCATCGGGCTTATCGAAGGCGTGAAACCCCTCTACCAGACCGTCCAGGAAATGGCGATTTCCGCCGCGCTCCACGACCCGCGCTTCCCGCCGGTCACCCAGCAGGAACTCCCCTCCCTCCACCTTGAAATAAGCGTGCTCAGCCCGCTCAAGGAAATCGAAAGCCTCAAGGAAATCGAAGTAGGCAAGCACGGCATCTTCATCGTCAAGGGCATGAACCGCGGGCTGCTCCTGCCGCAGGTCGCCACCGACCACAAGTGGGGGCTGGAGGAATTCCTCAGGAACACCTGCTACAAGGCCGGACTGAACCCGGAGACGTGGAAACGCCACCGCCGCGACGACGACATGCACATCTTCATCTTCTCCGCCCAAATCTTTGGCTGCCTCCTCTCCGAAGCCTGAAAAATGGGAACGGTCCCATTTTCGGGAACTTTGTTTGCCCGCGCGCGTCTAATCATTATATAATAGCGCGTCCCTATTGCGGAGAATCTCATGCGCCCGTTATATCTCGCTCTTGTTGTGGCTGTTTTTGCGCTTTCATGCGGGGCGGCATTTGCCGATGACGCCTCCCCGGAGAAACCAAACCTCGTCATCCACCTCAGCGCAGACAAAGAGGAGTACACGAAGGGCGAGCCGATTGTGCTGACTCTTACCGTGGAAAACACCGGCGACGCTTCATCCGACTTTTGCCTTGTCAAGTGGGGCCTAGTAACCCAGCCGGAAGTAAAGTGGGTGGCTGGGCTGGGGGGAGAATGGAAAGGCCTCACTCTTTTTGCGGGCGCGTACTATGGCGAGAAGGTGAACCTGCTAAGGTACTGTGAAATGCTGCCGGGAGAATACGTGGTCAAAGCGGTGTTTATGCGCTTTCGCGATACCGGATGTTTCGGTGATAACTCCGATGATACGGAATCCAACGAAATCCGCATCGTCGTGAAGGCGAAACCGGGCGAGCCTCCTAAGCCCGGCGAACAGACTGAGGCAGAGCGCATCAAGCAACTCATCGCCGACCTCGGCAGCAACGACTGGGAAACGCGCGAAAACGCCACGCAGGAACTCATCAAAATCGGCCAGAGCGCCCTTGACGCGCTCGTCGCCGTTACAAAGGAAAGCGCCGACCCGGAAGTCGTCTGGCGCGCGCAGGGAATTCTCAAGGAACTCGGCTACGTAACCGACGAGGCCGTCGCCCAGAAAGTGCAGGCAATCCTCGACGGAATCAAGCAGAACGACTGGATGGTGAAGGAAACGCTCGGCCTCGAAATCGTGCGGCTCGGCCCGCGCGTCATCGGCACGCTCAAATCATACCTCGACAACTCCGACTACCGCATACGGCAGGTGGTCGTGGAACTTCTTGGCAAAATCCCCGACAAGCAAATCGTGCAAATCCTCATCGACACGCTCGACGACGGCGACAAGTACGTGCGCGCTTCCGCGGCGAAGGAGTTGCGTCGCATCAGCGGCCAGACGTTCACAAGCGACGAGAAGGACAAATGGCAGGCATGGTGGAACGAAAACCGCGAAGGCTTCCACTTGCCGGAGGTGAAACTCCCCGAGCCGCCCAAGCCGGAGCCTCCCGGCCCGGAGCCGGGGCCGTTGCCGCCTGAGCCGATGCCCCTGCCCGCCGAACCGCAGGAAATTTAACCGCCAGAGCTACTTGTTGGCATGGAAACCAATCCGTCCCTTCGCCTTTTCAAGGGGAGGCTCCATAAGTCTGCGGATTTCGTCGAAGAGTACGGCGATGGCCTGGTCGTGGCGCTGAAATTTCTTCTCCAGTTCATTTATCTTGCGATGCAGCGCCTCGCTCGAGGCCATGAGTCTGCGGAGACGAACAAAGGCGCGCATAATCAGGATGTTCACCATCACCGCATGGCTGCTGTTGAGAACGCTTGACAGCATAGCCACGCCCTGCTCGGTGAAAGCCAGCGGCGGTTTGCGGCGTCCACCCCAACTTGATGTCACAACTTGTGATTTCAAGTTGGCGAACTCTTTCCGAGTCAGTTGAAACATGAAATCTTCCGGGAAGCGACTGGGATGACGCCGGACAGACTGATTTAGAACGCGCGTCTCCACGCCATAAAGGCGCGCCAGGTCTTCGTCGAGCATGACCTTCTCGCCGCGAACCAGATGGATCGTCCTCTCAATCCGTTCCAGAGACAATGCGTTGTTGCGTTTTCCAATATCGTTCATGGCCGGATATTATAGGCAACCGCATTGAATTTACAAGGTGGCAACAACGCCGCCAGCCAAGTATCATAGCGGGGCGGATAAATAGGACCCGGTCCCATTTTTCAGGATTTCACCTTGACGCAAGGCAAAAGGCGGGATATACTTATTATATCGTAAATGGCGCTTCGCCGCGGTCGGCGCGGCAAGTCAGAAATTGGACAGCGATGGTCCTGAGAACTGGGAGATAGCAACAGGTGGTACGCGGCCGCAAAAAAGGCGTATCTGAAAATAGTCTGCGGGTCAACACGGATACCCCGGAACGCAAGGCTGGGGTGCATCCCGAATAATCGGAGTGCATCCCGGCTTTTTTGTTTGCGTGAAGGCGAGAAACGGGGCGCCAACCGCTAACCGCTTTCGGGCCTTTCCTAACCGAAGGGTTCAGACGACCGGCGGCGTGTCTCGGAAAATAGCCGTCGAAATGTCTGTGTCGCTAACCAATATTACGAAACGGAGGTGCGGACATGCTAAGCCAGAAAGTAAGATTCGTTTCCGTGGTATGCGTTCTGGCGATTTTCTGCGTTTCAGCGGAAGTCGCCGACGCGCTGATGTTCAACTTCACGCCCACGCGCGGGATGTCGCAACAGGCCATAAACGGCTTTCAGCAAGCCGGCGCGCTCTGGTCGGCGCTGTTCAGCGATCCGGTGACGGTGAATATCAAAATCGGTTTCTCCTCGCTGGGGTCGGGAATACTGGGCTCGACGGGGTGCGCGAGTTACTCGACGTCTTACGCCAATTTCGACAGCGCGCTGCTGAGAGACGCGACTTCGGCGGACGATGCCACCGCCACCGGCTACCTTCCGACCGGTTCCACCTTTGGCATGCTGATTAACCGCACGTCCAACGACCCCTACGGCCGGGGCAGCGCCACGCCCTACCTCGACAACAACGGCAACGCCAACAACAAGACGATTAACATGACGACCGCCAACGCGAAGGCGCTTGGGCTGCTGAACACCGGCAAGAAAACGTCGGATGCGTCCATATCCTTCAGCAGCAAATTCCAGTGGGATTTCAACCCGAGCGACGGCGTAACCGCGGGCCAGTTCGATTTCGTCGGCATTGCCGCGCACGAAATCGGACACGCGCTGGGCTTTATCAGCGGGGTGGACGTTCTTGACACCAACAGCCGCACAAAATTTTACCCGGACTACGCGTTCACGTACGTAAATCCGCTGGACCTCTTCCGCTATTCAACGCTCAGCGACGGTTACGGCGTTATCGACTGGACCGCCGACACGCGGGACAAGTATTTCTCCATCGACGCCGGCGCCACCGACCTAGGCAGTTTCTCCACGGGCGAAGTATGGGGCGACGGATACCAGGCAAGCCACTGGAAGGACGACCTGGGCCTCGGCATCATGGATCCAACGGCCGCGCCGGGAGAAAAACTGGGCATACGCCCGCTGGATATTGAAGCGATGGACGTGATTGGCTGGAACATCGGTCCTTCCGCCGGCGCATCGTACGCCGTTGCCGCCTCCCCGGATAACTCATGGAGCGGGAGCCTGCAAGACGGCTTGGGACTGACCGGTTCATGGGAGGAGGCGGTCGTCCCCGAACCGGGCACGCTCGCGCTGATTGCGCCCGCGCTTTTGGGATTGGCGGGCGTGGCTTTCAGGAGAATGCGAAAGGCCTGAAACTCACCCAGCCTGAGGTTTACACGCCAAAGGCGTGCTGGCAAGCACCGAGGACACGGAGAATACGGAGTCAGCAGGCTTGAGGCCCGCCTAAAGGGCGAGGTCTCGCCCTTCGGCGAACGAGGCGGACTTGAGGAAGTGAGGCTTGAGGAAGAACGAAACACAGGGCGCACAAGTGTGCGCCCTTTTTTTTGTTTTCCCTTTTCGCTCTTCGTTTTTCGTTTTTCCATTATCCTATCTGCAGTTTCTCTCCGGTTAAAAAATTTCAGGCGGCGGGAATTTTTCACTTGACAATGCACAGTTTATGGTGTATACTATACACACTGTACGGTGGAAGGATGAAAAAGGGAAAATAATTGTACCAGGTACAATTTATTCCCGCGCCGGGCGCGGGTTTCGGGGCGATCCGTCGAATATGAAGAAACGAAAAACACGAAATTTTTTCTCCGTAGTCTCTGTGGCCTCCGTACGCTGTGGCTGGTGTGGCAATTGCGAGGCGTGAAAGTGCCGGGAATTTCCGGGACAGCGGCCTTTTGAAAGTCGTAAGGTCTGATGCGGCGAGGGGTAATGAAAACGCGCGTAAGTGAGAAAATCCGGGACTTTGTGCCACATTTGTGCCAAAAATCCCGGAAAGTCCCACAAAAAGGCGCGCTGTTTCGGAGCGGAATAGAGCGCGCCCGCCCTCGGGCGCGGGGAATCCAAAAACGAATCACAGCCCCGACCTTTCATCTGCAAATACACGAGGAATGTCGGGGCGGCTGTGCTCCACAATCCTAATATATTACGCTGACAGAGCGCTGGACGACTGGATTCCGGATGCCGGATGTCGGATTCAAGATTCAGGATTCTGGATTCAAGATGCGGGATTGGGGGCGCTTTTATATGCACATAACAGCATGTCGCGGACTGGCCGCCCGGAAACCTGTGCGGGACAAGGGGAAGCGGGCGGCCGTAAAAACTGCAATGTGCATATAACAGCACCTCAAGGCGTGAAATGAGTCGTTTTGGCGGGAGTTGGACGGGGCGCAAGCGAAAATCGTTGCGAAATGGATTGATTTGGCGCGGGGCGGCAGTACAATAGGGCGTGGCCCTTTTCGGCGGCGTCCCTGTTGTGGGGGCGCGTGCCGCTGCCTGAATTCAAGGGGGATTCACATGCTCGGCGAAAGTGCGCAGGAATCCGCGTCCGGCCAGACCGGGCCGGCCTATGACATCCGCGTGGAGTTGCTTGCGAACGGGTTTGCGCTCGTGCTCTACCAGGATTCGCGCCCGGTGGGCAAAATGGAATTCTTCCGGCAGATGCTTTACGTGGGCGATTCGCCGATTGAAGTTGCGCGCATCGGCGAGGCGCGCGAGCGCGACCACTGCGCGGCGCAGTTCCTCGAGACGGGCGAGGCGAAGCATTTCGACGCGCTGATTAAACTGGCCCACAATTTTCTGCGCGAGAACGACGTGACGGCGGTGGTCGTCCACGGCAACCGCTTTCTGTACGAGCGCGCGGGCTATGTGCCGTGCTTTTACCATTCCATCACGAGGATCGCCACGGAGGACGCGCTGAAGGCGCGCAAGCACCACACGGTGCGGCACTATCGCGGCGAGGACGGCGCGCAGGTGGAATCGCTCTCGCGGCGTTTCCGGCGGTATCATCCGCGGCTTCTGTCGCACAGGGAAATCCCGGACGAGAACATGCTGGTGGCCGCGGGGGCGCGGGACGAGATGCTGGGCTACGCGCGCGTGACGGTCCAGGGCGAGCCGCACGAGAGCGCGCCGTGGGGCAAGATTTACGTGACGGAGGTCGGCGGCTCCGGCCCGGCGTCGATGGAGACGCTGCTGCGCGCGCTGGCGGAACTCGCGCAGGAACACAAGGCGCCGGAACTGTTCTTCCCGTTCTCGCCGTTCCATCCCTTTTCGCGGCTGTGCATGCAACTGGGCGGGGCTAGCGCGGCGCTCGGCCCCACCAACGACGGCGCAAAGGACGAGGACATGGTGGCGATACTCGATTTGGGCGGGTTCATAAAGGCGATGTGCCCGGAGTTTGAGCGGCGGCTCCAGCACGCCTCGCAGACGAGTTGGCGCGGGAGCATTTATCTGCGCACGGAGCGCGATTTGGCCAACATCGACATAGACGGGCCGGATGTGCAGTCCGGCGGCATTCACGACGGCACGACGATGGCCACGATGCTCTCCGTCCCGCAGAAACTGCTCACGCAGGTGCTCGCCGGGTTCTGCTCTTTTCAGGACATTCGCGAGGAGCCGTCGGTCTCGTATTCCATCCGCAGCCGCGAGACGCTGAGCGCGCTGTTTCCCTCGATTCTGCCGGCGTCGCAGGGGGACTTCAGCATATTCAAGCCGCAGTTCACGCCGAAGATGAAGCCCGGCGAGGCGGCGCTCAAGGTAATCCGCGGCGGCTGAGTTCTCACAATCACTGGTGACTTGATAAATGCAGCAAACTGAATTCCCCTCTCATCCGCGCAACCGGCATTCCCGCCGCATGCCCGGCGGCTACGCCGGCATCAGGCTGTTCAGGGTCCTCGGCATTCCCGTTTACGCCAGGCCGAGCCTGTTCCTCATCATGGCGGCGATGGCGTGGATCTTCGGCAGCGATGTCTTCCCGACAAAGTACGGCCCAGCGCATTACACGCCGTTCGTTTTCTACACGATGGGCGCGGTCGCGGCGATGCTATTTTTCTTCTCCGTGTTCGTCCACGAGGTCGCGCACTGCGTGCTCGCGGGCACGAAAATCGGCGGGCACATCCCCATACGCCGCATTACGCTCTTTTTCCTCGGCGGGCTTTCGGAAATGACCGAGGAGCCGCACACCGCCGCGGGCGAACTCGTCATATCGTTCTCCGGCCCGCTCACCTCGATAGTGCTGGGCGCGATAATGATGCCCGGCGCATCCCTGCTCGAAGCGGCCGCCGTGCCGGTCTTCGTCACCGGCGTCATTTACTACATCGGCTACCTCAACATATTCCTCGGCGTGAGCAACCTGTTGCCCGGATTGCCGTTCGACGGCGGCCGCGTGCTGCGCGCCATCATCTGGAGCGCGTCGGGCAATTTCCTGGCCGCCACGCGCATCTCCACCGCCGCGGGCCGCGTGTGCGGGCTGGGCATAGCGCTCTGGGGCGTGGCGCTGCTGTTCCTCAACACGGCATACATGTTCAACGGCTTCTTCCTTATCATGATAGGGATATTCGTCGAGCAGAACGCGCGCGAGGCAATGCGCTTCGCCCTGATGAAGGCCGCGCTCGAAGGATTGAGGGTCGCCGAGTTGATATATCCGGGCATGCCGACTCTCTGGCAGGGGGCGACGGTCGCGGAAGGCGCGGACTATCTCATGCGTTACCGCGTGGACGCGCTGCCCGTCGTGGACGACGCCGGGCGACTCAGGGGCGTGCTGACATCCGCGATGCTGGACGACGTTCCGAATTTTGAGTGGCCGCGCGTATTCGTGAAAGATATGTTCGACGACGACACCGTTCCCGCCTTCACACGCCCGGAGGAGCCGCTCAACGCGGTTTTCGTGCTGATGCTGCGCTATGCGCTAACGGCGCTTCCAGTGCTGGACAGCGAGGCGAAGGTGGTGGGCGTCATTACCCTGCGCGACCTCTACCGCGTCGCCGGCCAGCGCGCGCGAATGGGCTTGTAGGCTTTGCGCGCCCGGGGCGGATAAATGTCCTCGTGGTCAAGGCCGCGGTCATTCGGTGATGTCGATTTCGACGAGGTATATTTTATTGTCGCGGGTCGTCATCGTGCGCAGGCGAGTCGGCGAGTCGATGAGGAGTTTCCCCGCGCCGACGAGCGAGTCGTACTCGCCGGCCTCCGTGGCGTCAACGATGATTTTCCACTTCGCGTCCTTCTTTGCGAGATACGCCGCGTGTTTCGAGTCGGGCGTGAAGGCGAGCGATCCCGCGCAGTATTCGTCGTACACCGCGCCCGGCGTGCCGTCAACGGTGACCACGTCTTTGCTCATTCCCCCGGCGAAGGCCGCGCGTTTTGAGTCGGGGCTGAAGACCACTGGTTCTTTCGGAGGCTGGAACACCTTTTGCTCCACGCCGTCTATTATGACTGAATCGATCCCGGCGAATCCCCTGTAAATCGTGCCATACGCGAAGCGTTTTGAATCGGGGCTGAAGACAAGGCTGCCGTCAATTACCTCCGTGTATTTGCTCGCGCTTTCGGTTCCGTCCAGCACGATGAGCCATTGTTTCTCCTCGCACGCGGCGTAAGCCAGGCGCTTGGAGTCCGGGCTGAATATGAGGCTTAGCAGGCGCACGTCGGCGTATGATTTTCCCTCCGCGCCGTCGACTACGGCCAGCCACTTGCCGCCCGATATTGCGAAGTAGGCGAAACGTTTTGAGTCCGGGCTGAAGATGAGGTAGCGCTCCTTGCCCGGCGCTTCGGAAAAGATGTCCAAGCAGAGTCCGTCGTATTCTTTGCCTTCCGCGCCGTCGAGCACGACCATCTGCTTCTTGTCGCTGAAGAGGTTCAGGGCGTAGGCCATGCGTTTTGAATCGGGGCTGAAGAGCGGGTCGGAGAGCGTGCCGTTGTAAACCTTGCCGGGCGTGCCGTCAACCACCATCGCGCCGCCCTTGTTGCCGTAGTCGGACCACGTGGAATAGGCGAGGCGCGCCGAGTCCGGGCTGAAGACAAGCGCGCCGATGCTGCTGTAGCGCTTGCCTTCCGTGTCGTCCACGACAACGAGAAGATTTTCCTCGTTCCGCGGCTTCGCCTTGTAAGCCAGGCGCTTGGAGTCCGGGCTGTACGTGATTCCCGCCACATTGTCGTAGGGCTTGCCCTCCTTGCCGTCGGCGACGACGAAGTATTGCTCGCCGGATTTCGCGGCGTAGGCGAAGCGCTTTGAGTCGGGGCTGAAGGTCAAGAGTGAAATCCCGTCGTACGGTTTGCCCTGGACGCCGTCGAGCACCGCGAAGCACGTTTTCTGTCCCGCGGGTTTGGCGACGTAAGCGGCGCGGCGAAGGTCCGGGCTTGCGACGAGGGTGGACGAGATAATGCCCGCATCGATGTCCGCCACGAGCGTTTCTTTGAGGGAAAGTCTCACCGGTTGCGCCTCCTGCGCGGGCGGCTGAGCCGGACCGGCTGGCGTTGCCGGTTCATCCGCCGCCGCCGGCCCGCCGCAGGCACAGGCCGCCAGAGCCATCGTCATCACGAGAAAAAAATTTCGTGCAGGCATTGCTTGCCTCCTGAAAGTGAACCGCCCGCTCGGCGGATTTTTCGCCGCCGAAGACGCGAAGGCGCCGGGAGACTCATATATATACGTATGATATAACAAAAGCGTTTTCCGTTCAATTAAGAGTCCATGTGCTCCGGTTTGCGTGTTCGAAATTGTGGGAAAGTTTCCGGTGCGTTGTGCCGATAACTGTTCCGGCCATTCAAAATCGCCACGCCCGAAATACATCGTTAATCCCTGGTATTCAGACAAAAGCGGCCGTCCCATCTTGCGAGGAAACACCATGGCGCTTACAGGCGACCTGGGAACCATTCAACTTGCGGGCATTTTCCAGACCCTGGCGAACAACCAGTCGAGGGGCACTCTCATCGTTCACGACAAGGAGAGCCGCAAGCGTATTTACTTTGAGGACGGCCGCATCATTCTCCTTTCTTCCGGAAAACGCAAAGGGCTTCGCATCGGCAAGATCCTGCTAGGCCGGGGGAAAATAACGCAGAACGAACTCGACGCCGCGCTCAAACTGCAGGAATCCGGCAAGGAGCCGCTCGGGGAAATCCTCGTCGGCATGGGGGTCATAACGGAAGCGGACATTCAGGACGCGCTGAAGTTCCAGATAGAAGAGGAGATTTACAACCTGCTGACGTGGACGAACGCGCAGTTTGAGTTCTCCTCCGACGTGTCGCTTGTCGAGAGCAAGGCGGAGCGCGCGAGCGAGATGATAAGCCTTTCGCTGGATATGCAGGCGCTGCTGATGGAGGCCGCGCGGCGGGCGGATGAGTGGCAGGAGATTTCCGGGAAGATCGGCTCGCCGCGGGAAGTGTATTGCGCCACGGGCACCACGCCCATGCAGCCACTTGGAAACGAGGAGATGAGCGAGGAGGAGGCTGCGCGGCTGCTGGGCCTGCTGGATGAGACGCGCTCAATAGAGGAAATCAGCAGCGAGACCGCGTGCGGCTCGTTTGCCGTTTCGAAGGCCGTGGCAAGGTTTATCGACGCGGGGCTTGTGCGCCAGGCGACCGTTGACGAACTGCTCGAGAGCGCGCGGAAGTGCGCCGAGTCCGGCGACATCGACAGGTGCATCCGCCTTCATGAAATCGCCTCGGCCCACGCGGGGGACGACATTGAAGTACAAGAAAAGGTCGCCCAGACGTACGAGCGGTTTGGCAAAGGGCACATGGCCGCGGCGAAGTACCACAATATCGGCGAATTCTTTCTCCAGGCCGGCAATTACCCGGTTGCCGCGAAGTATTTCGAGCACGCGCTCAGCATCCATGCAGCCAACCCCGAAGTGCTCAACAAACTTTTCCGGATATACAGCCGCATGCTCGACGTGCCGGCCACGATCCGCACGGGCAAGCGGCTTGCGGCGCTCTACGACGAACTGGGCAAGCACGAGGAAGGCAGGGGCGTTTACGAGATGCTCCTTCAGATGGATCCGCACGACATGGCGTCGAGGCGGAAACTGGTCAACATCCTGCTCGACGCCGGGCAGTTCAGCGAGGCCGAACAGCATTACGAGAAACTCGCCGACGGCTACCTTGCCGAGGGCATGACGGCGCAGGCGCTGGAAGCGCTGAGCAAGATACTGCTCATCCAGCCGCACAGGGACGACGTGAAGCGGCGGATTTCCTCGCTGCGGCACCGCGAGGCGCGGCGCAAGAAGACGCGGATTCTCGCGGCGCTTGGGGCGTTCATACTGGGAGTGGCGCTGCTCGCTGGCGGCTACGAGTACAAGGCGCGGTTGCTCAGGGCGCAACTTGATGGCGCTATCGCCACCGCGGCCGAACGCGAGGACTACGATACGGAGATCGAATGCCTCCAGATGGTCATCAACGCTTACCCGCATAGCATAGCCGCCTGGAAGGCGAGCAGGAGTATAGAGACCATCAACGAGCAGAAGGATCTTTTCTACGGCAAGCAGATGAAACTCCTCACGCAGTCAGCCCGCGACGAAGAAGCCGACGGCCACCTTGACGCCGCGCTGGCGGCGCTCCAGCGGCTTAAGGATTTCGCCAGGGAGGACGGCACCCGCAGGACTGCGGAAGAGGAAATTTCCCGCATAAAGAACTATATCGCCGAGGCTGAGACGCTCTGGACGCTGGCGGAAAAATACCGCGCCGAAAACCGGCTCAAGGAAGTCTTTGAATACAACCGCGAGATTTACCGGCAATATCCAAAGTGCGCCCGCGCCAAGGAAGTCCGTCTGCCGCTTTCAATCACGACCCTCCCGGATGGCGCGCAGGTGTACGACGGCGCGGAACTGGCCGGCGTCACGCCCTGCGTCATATATTATCCGCTCTACCGCCCGCCCGTGCTGAGAGTTTGCGCGAAGGGCTTCGTTGACGCGCAATACGACGTGGCGCAAAACCTGTCGCCGTCATTTGAGGGAGGCTGGAAACTTTCGCTGGAACTATCTAAGCCGGTGCTCTGGCGCTTCAAGGCGCAGCAGCCGATCGAGGCCCCCGCGCTAATATATAAGGAAACGGTGATAGTGGGGAGCCGCGACGGTTTTCTATATTGCCTTGAAAACGCCGCCGGGAAACTTGTCTGGAAGACGCACCTTGGGCCGCTGGCCGATATTGTCTCGCAACCTTTGCTTTTGGGCGACCGCGTATATGCGGGCTGTCTCGACGGGAACCTGTACTGTGTCGAGGCCGCCTCCGGGAAAATCCGATGGGGCGCTAAAATCGGCGGCATGTTGCGCGCCGCCCCGTCCGTTTCCGACGACGGCGCGAAGATATTCATCGCATCCGATTCCGGGAAGGTGCTGGCGGTCTCTGCGGAGACCGGCGATACGGTCTGGTCGGTGGACGCCGGCGCGGCGGTCGTATGTCCGGCGGTGCCGTGGAACGGAAAGGTTTTCACCGCTACGACGGACGGCACGCTCCTTTGCCTCAGCCAGCGCGACGGCTCGGAGACCTGGCGGGTGGGGCTTGGGGCGGGCATCTCCGGCGCGACGGGAGTTTTTGACGGAAAGATTTACGTCGGCCTTTGGAACGGCGCGATATTGTGCCTTGCGGCGGACAGCGGCAAGCTGGTCTGGAGGTATGAGTCGCGCGGCTGCATCAGCGGCTCGCCGATCTTCGTGGCCGGGACGATTATTTTCGGCAACGACGACGGCCGCCTGTTCCGGCTGGGCGTCGCGGACGGCAAGGAAATCTGGCAGTTCCGCGCGAAGGGCGCGATACATTCGACCCCGGAGGTAATCAGGGGCGGCGGCTGCGTGGCGTTCGGCTGTTCGGACGGCGCGCTCTACGTCGTGGACATTGCGGACGGCGCGCCGCTGTGGAAGTTCCGTACCGACGGCCCGGTATATTCGCGCGCGGCGGTCTGCAACGGGCGGCTTTTCTTCGGATCGAACGACGATTATCTCTACAGCATCGATGAATAAAAATCCGTCAAACAAAAGGGTCCGGCCTTTTTATTTGGCGGTCAGAGGGTTGACAAATTTGGGCACGGAACGCCGTTCGAGGGCGGTCGGTGGAAAAAGACGCGAAATGCTTAAAGAAAATTAATCTGCGCGACGATAAGTTTGCAGGGTATATAAGCAAGATGATAATGCCGGATCGGCGCTGAGGCGCTGGGCCGGTTTTTTTCGCCGGAAATGTCGGTGCGCGTTGGGGAATCGCCGCATCTTTCACTTGAAGGTGGACAAAAAGTTATGCACAACACCGCAATCAGAAACAAGCCGGTCAACACGCGCAGGCTGGAGAAGATTCTCCTGAAGGCTTGCAAAGACGCGCCGGGACCGACGTCGGTTGAGACGCTGGCTGAGCATTATTTGCACTGCTTCAAGTTCGACAAGGCCCACGAAGCCCTTGAAGAAGGGCTGCGGATGTACCCGGAGTCGCAGAAACTCCGCCTGCTCGAACAGCGCATCAAACGGACCGACCTCTATGGAGACTTTCTGAAGGCAAGCCAGGGGATCAGCACGAATCCCACCCCCGACGCCTACGCGGGCCTCGCCGCGCTGTACCGCGTGGTGGGGGACATAGACAAGGCGCTTGAGACTTGCGCCGCGGGGCTTGCGGCATTTCCTGAGTCAGTGCGCCTTTACCTCAACGTCGCGGAATTGCGCATCCGCCGTTTCGCCAAGAACTTCATGCCCAAGGACGCGGTCATCGCGCTGGCCAACCTTGAGAAGGCCGCCACGCTCAACGAAAACGATTACGCCGTCCTGATACTGCTGGCCGAGTTTTACCTGGCCGTGGGCGCTTCCGAACCCGCGGTGGGGATACTCAAGAAGATACTTGTTTCCAACCCCTCCGACGAGCATGCGCAAAAGCTGCTTGAGGCGGCGCTGGAGATTTCCCGCAAGGACGAGCCGGTGGAAGACCTCGTGCGCGAGGTCTCCGCTTCGAGGCGCATGGCCGTCAACCCTGAAATTCTGCACTATATCGAGAAATGCACTCACGACGGCGCCACGCCGCAGGTCGAGCGCGTGGTTGACACGGAGAGTCTGAAAGGATTGCTCGCCGACGCGCTCAACGCCAGTGGCGCGCGCGCTATGCTGGCGCTTGACCCGAAGGGCGCGATTGCCGCCGCGGCGCACCGCGAGGACAATCCAATCGACATCGATTCCTTCGCCGTGGCCGCGCGCGAGATTCAGCGCAACACCAACGACTACGCGCTGAGGATGGACCTCGGAAGTTTTCAGACCGGCGAGATCGAGGGGCCGTTCGGGCATTTCCTCGTGAACGACGCCGAAGGCTGGCTTATCGGCGGCATTACGCCGGCGACGCCGTCGAACCGCGAGAGGATGAGAAAGTGTATGCTGGCCATCGCGGAAGACTGCATCTTCGCCGCGCCGCCGGCAAAGCCCGACGAAGCGAAGCCGGAGTCCGACCAAGGAGCACAATAACCATGCACAACACGCTAAGGAACCTCAACCAGGTCGTGGGAATCAAAGGCAGCATGCTGGTCACGCGCGACGGCATGGTGATCGCCTCCGAACTGGGCAAGGGGCTGGAAGAGGAGGCGGTGGCGGCGCTCGCCACCAGCGTAATCCGGACGACCCACGACGCGCTGAAACAGATAGGCGAGGAAGGGTTCTCGCTCTTCATACTTACGGCGTCCTTCGGGCGGCTGGTGCTGCTGGAAGCGCAGATAGCGTACCTGCTGGTGGTTACGGAAAGGACAATCAACATCGACGCGACGATTCTTGAAATGCAGAGCGCAGTGAGGCAAATCCGCAAGAAAGCCCGCATAACCGTTAAGGATTAATCAATGGTCCAGATAAACTTCGCGAGAAGAGAAGTTAACTGCAAGATCGTGTACTACGGGCCGGGACTGAGCGGCAAAACGACGAACCTTGAGATGGTGCACCAGAAGGTCCCCGCCGATCGTTGCGGCAAACTCACGTCCATCGCCACCGAGGGCGACAGGACGCTCTTCTTCGACTTCATGCCCATAAGCATCGGGAAAGTGGCGGGCATGGACACGAAGTTCCAACTCTACACGGTGCCGGGCCAGACGTTCTACGAATCCACGCGCCGCCTTGTGCTTCAGGGCGCTGACGGCGTAGTGTTCGTGGCGGACTCGCAGAAGGATAAGATGGAAGAAAACACCGAGTCGTTCGAAAACCTCAAGCGGAACCTCAGAGAGAACGGGCTTAACATCGAGGAAATTCCGCTTGTCCTGCAATACAACAAGCGGGACCTGCCGGACATCATGGACGTGGATGCGCTCAACAAGGCGCTCAACACGCACGGCTGGAAACATTTCGAGGCGGTGGCCGTGGCTGGAGAAGGCATCATGCAGACGCTCAAGGCCGTCAGCGAGATGGTCCTGGAGAACCTGAACAGCCGCCATGAGAAGACGCGCCGCACTCCTAAGACGACGCGCATCTACGCGCAAAAGGTCGCGCAGGAGGCGGCGGGCAGGGCCGTCGCCGGGGAGCCCGCCGAAGCGCCAGCCGAGGCGGAAATGGAACTCGTCGCCGCATCGTCCCGCGCGGCGAACGTGGTCGCGCGGGAAACCGCGCACGCGCCTGTGCGCCGGCCGACGGAGCGCATACAGGGCGGCCAAGCCGGGCGCAGGGACATCGCGGGAACGGCGGGAGTAAGGACATACGGCCCGCACAGACCGCGGACCCGGCCAATAACGCGCCCCCGCATCATCGCAAGGAACGATACGCCCGTCACCGCGCCGGCGAAAAAATCCAGCGCCTTCTGGATAACCGCCGCGGTCATAGGAGGCGCGGCCGCGCTTGTTGGGCTTGCGCTGCTCCTCTTCGCATAAACAAAGAAAAGGAAAATGGAAAAGCGCTGATGCGTGAGGGAAAACAATGAATTCAAAGAACCGCACAACCGATATCCTTCGCAGGAGGATGAAATGCGCACCGAAGACAATTTGAGAGCGCGCCGACTGGTCTTTTACGAAAAAGACGTAACCCGCATCGAGAGAGTTCTGGAGGAGTTGCTGAAACTCTCAGCCGCGAGACTCGCGCTGCTGGTGGACAGGGAAGGCCACCTTGTTACCCGGCTTGGCGCGCCCGTCGAGTTCGACGTGGACAGCGTCTCCGCGCTTGTGGCAGGCTCGTTTGCCGCCACCAAGGAGATGGCCCACTGCCTCGGCGAGGAAGAGTTCAGCATCATGTTCCACCAGGGCAAGAAGGACAGCATCCAGTTGACCCTGGTGGGCGATCGAGCGCTCCTCGGCATCATATTCGACGACAAGACCACCATCGGCATGGTCCGCCTCTACGCCCAGGAAGCCGCGCGGCGGCTCGGCGATATTTTCGCGCGCTCCGACAAGGAACACCCGGACGAAGAAAGCATGACCGAAAATTTCACGGCCGACGCAAAGGGAAAACTCAACGACGTCTTCGGCGCCTGAAAAATCCTCCTGCGCACAACCGGCAAACAAAGAGGTCTGACCCCTTTGTTTGCCGGTTCTTTTTTCGCCGCATTCCCGCCGCTTAAACTTCCGGCCTCAGCCGTTTCGACCAGTACTGTATGTGCCCGCCGTAAGAGTAGCCGTGCTTGGCGAAGAACGACTGCGAGCGCCTCTTGTCGTGGTCGATAAGCGCGGCGTAAATCTCCAGCCCCTGCGACTGGAACCATTTCTCAAGGCGCTCCAGCAGCATCGCCGCCACGCCCTTGCCCTCGTACTCCGGCAGCACCGCAAGATGATTCAGCCACCCCTTGCGCTCGTCGTGCGAGCCGAGTATGTTGCCCACGACCTTGCCGCCCTCTTCCGCGACAATCAACTTCACGTTTGAAGTCTCCAGTTGCCGCCGAAGTTCCTGCGCCGCGTCGCGGCCTTCCGGTTTCCAGGGAATCCCCGCCACGCGCCACAAGTCCAGCGCGCCTTCCACGTCGCGGATCTCGCCATCGCGCACGGTTATCATGCCATCAGTCCTCCCATGTGCTGGTATGTGCAACTAAAACAGCCCGTAATCTCCGAACGCCCAAAACCACTGCGGCCAAAATACCAAATTCGCCTCCCCCGCGCAAGAGCCTTCGGCGCGCCTCCGAGGGGGTCAGACAAGAGGGTCAGGCACGATTACGGAGCGAGAGGGTCAGACAAGAGGGTCAGGTACGATTACGGAGCGCAGCCGAGCGGAGCGAGGCCATCTCGTAGATTGTACCTGACCCACTTGAATCGCTTCGATTCATTGTCTGACCCTAGCGAAGACGGAAAAGCGCCCACCTCGTAGAATGGACCCGGTCCACAAACTCAGATCGACCCATCTCGTAGAATACGCGTTTGCCCCCGTTCCGCTCCGAAACAGCGCGCCTTTTTGTGAGACTTTCCGGGATTTTTGGCACAAATGTGGCACAATGTCCCGGATTGTCTCACTTTCGCGCGTTTTCATTACCCCTTGCCGCAACATGCCTTACGATTATTAAAAAGCCGCTGTCCCGGAAATTCCCGGCACTTTCACGCCTTGCCATTGCCACACTGTACTTTCAGCCGCTGCTTGCCCGCGCTCCGAAGGTTTACCAGCACGCCGGAGGCGTGTAAACCTCCGGCTGGCGGGTGAAAGCCGACGGTGACTGGCACAATTACGGAGCGCAGCCGAGCCGAGCGAGGCTCGCTCGTAGATTGTGCCTGTCATCCGGCGAGGTCTAAAATTTTCGTTCTTCGTTTGCTTCATATTCGACGGATCGCCCCGAAACCCGCGCCCGGCGCGGGAATAAATTGTACCTGGTACAATTATTTTCCCCTTTTCCGCCTTCAACCGTCCTTCGGCCTGACACCTCATTCCATGCATCGTACACAGAGATATGTGCATTATACCCTGTCAAACAGCGATCGTCAAGTACTTTTTGAAAAATTTCTCAATTTTTTTCACCGCCAAGGCCTGCCCCGATCCCATCGGGGACGCCAAGGTTTACCCGCCTCTGGCGGGTCGCAAAGAATCTTAGCCGCAGACGACCTTGAAGTCCCGATGTCGTTTATCGGGATGGCCGCAGATGATGTGAAGGAAAATGGAAGCGCGAAAAGGAAAGAGGGGAAATTTTCCGTTTTTCGATTTTCCTTTCCAGCAGGCTCACCGCCAAGCCTGCCCCGACTTATCGAAACAAAAGGGGTCTGACCTGCTCTGGTGAAAACATAAGATGGCGCGCCGGATGATTGCAGCGTTGTGGACGAGGACTCGCATGAGCAGTTCAATGTCCCGCATCTCGGGCAGGCACGCTTTGACCGCGGATCCGAAGCGCCGCTTGTCCTGGCTGAAGGCGCTTTCGATCTGCCATCTCTGGCCGTAGCGCTCTTTTGGGAAGGATTCATACATCTGGCGGCGTCGCTCTCCTTTTGGAGGGCCGTCGAGGGGGCGGCCGCGTAGCGCTGGTATTATGCTGTTGGCGCCGAGTCCGTCGCGGATGAAGGCATGGCTGGCTTCCGAGTCGTGTCCGGCGTCGGCCAGCATCTCGTCGAAAGGAAGCGTGCGCTGGGCCAAGAGAAGCGCCTCGACGAATTCGATGTCGTCGGGCAAGGGCCCGCGGTCGGCAACGGCGGATGCGAGGAGGTGGCTCTTCGTGTCGCACGCCACGGTGAGTTTGGGGCGGTAGTTTTTCTTTTTTCCCGTGCGTTTGGAATAGTAGGCGGAGGTGCGGCCCGCTTCGTAGCCCGTGGAATCGACGGCGCCGCCCAAAGAGCGTTGCGCGATTATGCCTGTCTGGCGGGCGAGATGCGCGGTTGCCCGGAGCATATGCTCAAAGTCGTTTTTTTTAGAAGGCGCTTTTGCGCCTTGACCAGCGCGGAGTGATCCGGCAGATGGTTCTTTCGCAGACGCAGTAGTTTCCTCAGGTCGGACCACTCGGCAAGCGTTTGAATGACGCCTCTGTAATCCAGTTTGAGGAAGATGCGCAAAGCCAGGATCGCAAAAAGCTGGTGTTGCGTGTAAAGACGCGGGCTTTTCGGCGACGAGTAGGCGCCCGGCGATTCCTGGGCCATCTGGCAGGCGACGCGCGCGAAGGCGAGCGTTGATTTGGTCAGAGATCTTTTCATGGTTGATTCCCCCTTGCCCTATATATCGGCAAGGAGGGTGGGGCTGACTTTGATCATTTCACCAGAGCAGGTCTGACCCCTTTTGTTCTAATCTTTGAGGCGCGCGTTTGAACGACTTGCGGGTCAGGATTATCGCCAGAATCGTGTATGCGAACCACGCCGCGATGGCCGAGAATATTATGAAGCGCGGCGTGTTATCCTTCGCAGGCTTGCCTATGTCGATCAGGATGAGAACCGAAAGCCCGGCAAAGACCGCGGAGACCAGGATGTGGCAATGCGCCGCCCATGCTTGTCCGCGCCGCAAGCCGAATTTCAGTGCGAAGAAGAGTATAGAGAATCCGACCCCCAGTAAGAGAACAACTGCCAGCAACGCGACATCAACTACATACTTAATATGTTCGCCTCCCCATATCAGGCTGTAGGCGGACCCACCGAAGGCGGCAACCGGAAATGCCAGTCCAAAGAACCACTCCCCGATAATCACCGAGGTCAGCAACTTGCCATGAGCCTTCCCTGTCTTCCTCTCCTTCCAGAACCTGCGGAAAGGTCCAAGATTCGCCAGTAAATTGACCCACCACAACACGAATACTCCGGACATTCCCGCCAGCACGAGCCAGAACCCAATCCATGGGTCGGCCCCATCCCCATGAAATCCCCACTGCTCTGACAGAACCAAAAAAAAGATGGCAGTAACGGCAAGGATCACTTTGACAGCACTCCAGAACAGCGCAAACAATACGTTTTGGAGCCGCCTGTTGAAGAGCGCGCATACCAATGCAATTGCCGCCACCAGAGGAATCGCATAAAGGAAGCCGTTATGCGGCATCAATTGCCAGCCGGTGAAGATTTCCGGCGGTCTGGCGGGCCCCCCACTGCACCCTCGAAAGTAGATTGTTGCTACAGGAAGGAACAGCCCCAGAAATGTCTTGCCGGAAAAGATTATGGCCAGAACGCGCTCAACGGTTGATACTTTGCGTGCCTCCTGCATTTCATCTCTCCCCGAAACGAATTTCCGCCGTCGTGCCGCATAAAACCGCTACGCCTCTCCCGCGAAGATGATACTTTGCCGACCGCGCGGTGGCAAACGAATTCTCTATCAGTAATCTTCTTGGCGTCCTGGCGGTTTGTTTGTAGTGTGGTTTTTCTTTGAATCGCGCCCCTTTTGTGCTAGATTTATGGCCTCTCAGGGGCTGAACCCGTTTCTCAAGGGAATTGACATGAAACTGAAACGCACTTGCACCTGCGGCGACCTTAACGCCTCTTTCGACGGCAAAAGCGTAATTCTTTCCGGCTGGGTTGACGGCAAACGCGACCACGGCGGGCTGCTCTTCATCGACTTGAAGGACCGCTACGGAATCACGCAGACGGTCTTCGACCCGCAGTCGCGGCCGGACCTTTGCGAGAATGCGCGCGAGGTTAAGCCGCAGTCGGTCATCAGCGTGCGCGGCGCCGTGCGCAAGCGCCCCGAAGGCGCGATCAACCGCGAACGCAAGACCGGCGAAATCGAGGTCGTCGTCGAGGAGATTGAAATCCTCAACATGAGCGAGACGCCGCCGTTCGAGATACTCGACGACTGCGAGGCGAGCGAGGACTTGCGGATGAAGTTCCGCTATCTCGATTTGCGCCGCGACGTTCTGCGCGAGAAAATCATCTTCCGCCATCGCGTCTGCCAGGCGATGAGGAAGTATCTGAGCGCGCAGAATTTCCTTGAGATTGAAACGCCGACGCTGATAAAGAGCACGCCGGAGGGCGCGCGGGATTACCTTGTGCCCAGCCGGAAATTCCCGGGGCGCTTCTTCGCGCTGCCGCAGTCGCCGCAGATTTACAAGCAACTGCTGATGGTGGCTGGGATGGACAAGTATTTCCAGATAGCGCGCTGCTATCGCGACGAGGACATCCGCGCGGACCGCCAGCCGGAGTTCACGCAACTCGACGTCGAGATGTCGTTCGTCGATGTGGACGACGTGATTGCGGCGAACGAGGGGCTGATAAAATTTCTTATGAAGGACCTTCTCAACGTTGACGTGCCGACGCCGATACGGCGCATACGCTTTGACGAGGCGATTGAGAAATACGGCGTCGATGCGCCGGAGACGCGCTTCAAGATGCACCTCGTGGACGTGAGCGACATCTGCGCGGGGGCGGAGTTCAAGGTCTTCCGCGAGGTCATCGCGTCGGGCGGGGTCGTGAAAGGCGTCAACGCGAAGGGCGCTGGGAATTATTCGCGCAAGCAGATAGACGAACTCGGCGCGTTCGTTGCGGAATACGGGGCGAAGGGGCTGGTGTGGTTCAAGGTCGAGGCGGAAGGCGGCGCGCTTGCGCTGAAGTCCCCCACCGCCAAATTCTTCAGCGCTGACCAACAGAAAAAATTGCTTGAGCGCGCGGGCGCGGAGGCGAACGATTTGCTGCTGTTCGTCGCGGACAAGCCGCTCGTCGCGTCAACGGCTGTAGGAAAACTGCGCGCGCGTCTTGGGCGGCAACTCGGCCTCATCCCGAAGGGGACGTTTGAGTTCTGCTGGATAACGGATTTCCCGATGTTCGAGATCGACGAGGAAGGGAAACTGGCGGCGCGGCACCACCCGTTCACCTCGCCCAACGAGGCGACCGTGCAGTATCTTGAGACCGACCCCAACCGCGTGTACGCGAAGGCGTATGATATTGTGATGAACGGCGTGGAAATCGGCGGCGGGAGCATCCGCATCAACACGCCGCAGTTGCAGGAGCGCGTCTTCAAGGCGCTGGGCATAAGCCACGAGGATGCGACGGAGAAGTTCGGCTACCTCATCGAGGCGCTGAAATACGGCGCGCCGCCGCACGGCGGGATTGCGTACGGGCTGGACCGGTTCGTCGCGCTGCTCACGGGCATCGACCGGATACGCGACGTGATTGCGTTCCCGAAGACCACGACCGCGCAGGACCTGATGAGCGGAGCGCCGTCCGTCGTTGACGAGAAACAGTTGGCAGAGTTGAAACTGAAAACGCTCGCGGACGAATGAGACAGGGATGAGTGCGGCATAATCGCCGGTCAGTTTTGAGGAGAAGTGCAATGGGAGCATTGAGAAAGATTGCGGTGGTTTCGCTGCTGTCGGTTGCGGTTGTTGCGGTGGTATTAGTTGCCGGGTGCGCGGAGAGGCCCGCGGAAAAACCGGCTCAGCCGCAGCAGCAGACAGAGCAACCTCCGGCGCCAGAACAAGCGGCCCCGCCCGCCGCGCAGGAAAAGCCAACGCCCCAGCCGCCGGAACGCCTCTTCTCGAAGACGCCCAAAATCACACTTCACGCCACCCGCGCCGGCGAGACCGGAACGCGCGGCATGAACAACGCAATGCTTGCCATCAGCCCGGATTCCACCCATTGGGCCGCAGTCGTTGAGGCTGAAAGCGGGAAATCCTATGTGGCGTCCGACGAGGGGAACGGCAGAGAGTACGACCTAATCGAAAGCGCGCTTTTCTTCAGCCCGGACTCGAAGCGCCTTGCCTACACGGCCCGGAAGGGGAAAGGGTTGATTCTCGTGGTGGACGGGGCCGGGACACCGGTTGACGGCTCTGCAACGGGGATCTTCTTCAGCCCGGACTCACAGCACTACGCTTACACTTTGAGTTCAGGACGGGGCATGTCCGTCGTGCGCGACAACGTGCCGGACAAGGAGTACGCGAATATAAGCCGCATGATGTACAGCCCCGACTCCAAGCGCTTCGCGTATTCCGCCAGCAAGGACGGGCGCACGGAGTTCGCCGTGCTGGACGGCGCCGAGGAAAAGCAGTACGACAAGACAGCATGGATGTCCTTCAGCCCGGACTCGAAGCATTTCGCCTATGTCGCGCTTTGGGAAGGCGCGTGGCACGTCGTGCTGGACGGCAAGGAATTCAAGGGCTATGAAAGCCTCGCCGCCGCGGCCGAATTCTGCCCCGACATGACGGTGGCCTACCTTGCCGGACGGACGGGCAGCGAGACGCTCGTGATAAACGAAGCCGAACTTCCGCAGTACTGCGCCCTGCCCGTTTTCAGCCCGGACGGCAAGCGCAGCGTGAACGTCGCACTAGAGAGCGGAAAGAAATGCGCCGTCATCGATAACAAGCCCGACGCAAACAAATACGACAACATCCTTGCCATCACGTTCAGCCCCGACTCAAAGCGCGTCGCGTACCCTGCCTCCACCGGCGGCAAATGGCTGTGCGTGCTCGACGGCGCGGAGGGACAGGCCTACGACAGCATATTCGCGGGAAGCCCGCGCTTCAGCCCCGATTCCAAGCACTTCGCCTACATAGCGCAAAGGGGAAACGACAGATTCATCGTGCTGGACGGCGTCGAGGGGAAGGCATACATCAGCATCATCTGGCCGCGGAGGGAACAGGCCGGGCCGGCTAACGTCGGAAGGCCGTTTTTCTTCTTTAGCCCGGACAGCCGTCACATCGCTTACAGCGCTCAGGGAGACGCGGGATATATTTTCGTGGTGGACGGCTCGGAGATAGCGGCCGCCGTGCAGCCGTGGGGAGACATGCTCTTCGACGAGCCGGGAAAAATCCACATGATCGCAGTCCTCGAGCGGGAGATATATAACGTGGAAATCACCTACACGGAAGAATCGGTCCCCGCTCCTAACCCCTGACGTGATAAATTGATAAATGGGGTCAGACCCCATTTTTGATTGGCGGTTTTTTTGTGGTTTGATATGAACGAGCACGCGCTACAGGTCCTGGAATTCGACAAAATCAGGCGCCTCTTGGCCTCCTTCGCGGCGAGCGCGCTGGGAAAGAGCGTCGCGGAGAAAATGTCCCCGCTCGCCGACAGGGAAAAAATCTCCGCGACAATCGAGCAGACCACGGAGATGCGCGACGTAATCCGCGCGCGCGGGCGCTTCCCGCTCGCCGGACTGCGCGACATCAGGCCGCTGCTGGCCAAACTCCACGAGCAGGGCCACCCGCTCGAACCGATGGAATTCCGCGAAATCCACGACACGCTCCGCAGCGGCGAAGACCTGAAGAAATACATGAACGAACTCGGCGAAGGCTACCCGCGCCTCACATCCCTCGCGCGCAACATCGGCGAGTTCCCCGAAATCTGCAACCAGATTGATTTCTGCGTCGACCGCCGCGGCGCGGTCCGCGATTCCTCCAGCGAAAAACTCGCCTCCATCCGCGCCAAAATCAGCGAACTCCACGCCGCCATACGCGAAAAAGTCGAGCGCATCGTCGCCTCGCGCAACCTCCGCCCGTTCCTTCAGCAGGACCTCTTCACCATCCGCGACGGGCGCTGCGCGCTGCTCGTCAAGACCGAGCAGAAATACAAGGTGAAGGGCATCATACACGACGTCAGCCAGACCGGCTCCACCGTCTACATCGAGCCGGAGGCGCTCGTCCAGATGGGCAACGACTTGAGCGACCTCCTCTACGAAGAAGAGCGCGAGGTCAACCGCATCCTCTGGGACATCTCGTTCAAAATCCTCCAGCGCGAGGAAGAGGTCCGGCTGAACCTCGAAGTCCTCGCGTGGATAGATTTCACCTACGCGAAGGCGCAGTTCAGCATCGCCTACGGCATGACAGCGCCGGCGATAAACGACGACGGCTTCCTCCGCCTGCGCGACGCGCGGCATCCCCTGCTCATCGAACTTGAACTCAAGAAGACGCCGAACATCGAGGAGGTCAAACAGCACGTCATCCCGCTCACCGCGCACGTCGGCGACGACTTCGACATCCTCGTCATCACCGGCCCCAACACCGGCGGCAAGACCGTGGCGCTGAAGACCTTCGGGCTTCTCAGCGCGATGGCGCTCTGCGGACTGCACATCCCCGCCGCGCGCGGAAGCGAAGTCCCCGTCTTCCACGACGTCTTCGCCGACATCGGCGACGAGCAGAGCCTCGAGCAAAGCCTCAGCACTTTCTCGTCGCACATGGCGAACATCGTGCGCATTCTCAACGCCGCGGACGACAGGTCGCTCGTGCTCATCGACGAGATGGGCTCCGGCACCGACCCCGCGGAAGGCGCGGCGCTCTCCACCGCCATCCTCGACCGCCTCTACAACCTGCGCGCGCGGACCATCCTCACCACGCACCTCGGCGTGCTCAAGAGTTACGCGTATTCGCGGCCCCGCGCGGAAAACGCGTCGATGGAGTTCGACGTGCACACGCTCCGCCCGACTTACCGCATGACAATCGGCATTCCCGGCTCCAGCAACGCCATCACCATCGCGCGACGCCTCGGAATGCTCCCCGATGTCGTGAAGGACGCGGAGCATCTGATGGAGAGCGAGGACACCTCCGCCACGAAACTCATCGAGCAGATGCAGGCCAGCCGCATCGAGATGGAAAAGACGCGCGAGGAAATCGAGCGCCAGCGCGAGGAGACGGAGAAACTCAAGAACGAGTACCAGCAGAAAGTCAACGCCATCACGGAGCGCCGCGCGATGCTCACGTGGGAAGCGGAGGAGCGGATGGACTCCGCGTACCGCTCGCTGCGCGAACAGATTGGCTCGTACCTGGCTCCGCTGAAGAAAATGCCCAAGCCCGTCTCGTTCCACGCGGAAGAGGTCGAGCGGATCGTGGGCGAAATCCTGCACGCCACGCCGCTGGCGATAAAGCGGCGGGAGTGGGCACTGGGGCTGAAGAAAGGCGACTTCATCTACGTGCCGAAATTGCGCGCGCGCTGCATGGTCAAGAAGGTGGACAAGAAGCGCGAGCAGGTAATCGTCATGATGGGCAACAAGGAGGCCGAAGTCCCCTTCGACGACATTACCTGGGTCGGCCAGGAGTGAATTTTTTGTGGCGCTTTTTTGATGGTCGCACGTTTGGTGTGTCAGGACCGTGCTTTCGGCGTGTCAACGCCGCACGAGAGGAGAAAAAGAACGGCTGATTTTCGGAGGCGCAAATGGACCGCAAAGTTCCGAGAAACATGCAGACGTTCAAGAAGCAGACCTTCCCCGCATTCAAATTCATCGAGAGGAAACATTTGATGGCGCGTGACAGGTTCAGCCGCAAGAACCCGCCCGGAAAATAAAAGCATAAACCACGAGGACACCAAGGCACAAAGGACTCTTAGACTATTAGACTGTTAGGCTGACTAACAGTCTGGCCGCCTTGGTACCTTTGTGCCTTGTGGTGGAAATTCTAAATAGCAACGGCCGCAACCCGGCCGTTTTTTATTGCGCTGAGGCTAGAGCCGCGCGGCCAAAAATGGTATAATGCCGCAAGATCGGAAAATGCACTGACCACGAATATCTGGAGTCGAGACATGGAACGGCAGAACACAAGAAACATTCAGGTCTTCAAAAGGAAGGGCTTTGAGAACAAGAAGTTTGGCGGCCCGAAGAGCCTCAGCCAGCGCAAGCAATTCGGCGGCAAAAAAGGCGGCGGCAAGTAATTCGAACCACAAGGCACTAAGGCGCCAAGAGTATAAAATGAGGAAATGCGAATATAATTCTCTTTGTGTCTTGGTGTCCTGGTGGTGAAATTGGAATTATGTTCACACCGCGAAAGATTTTCTCCAGCCCCGAAGCGGAGCGCTACGCTCTGACGCACGTCATTTACGACGCCCTGAAAGCCGCGCCGGTGCTGCCTGAGGCGGAGATCGCCAATCTCGCGCCGTCCGAGCTCGGAAGCGTCCTGCGGCTGGCCGTGCGGAAGGGCGAACACGTCAAGACCTTCGACGGCGGCTGCGGCTGCGGCGAGGAATGGTACGTCGCGCCTGTTACCGGCTGCCCGTTCGACTGCGAATACTGCTACCTGCAGGACTACCTCGACAGCACAATCCCCGCGATTTTCGTCAACGTCGAGGACATGCTCGCCGAACTCCGCGAGAAAATGCGCGCGCACGCCGGCGGTCTGCGCGTCCACGCGGGCCACCTTGCGGACGCGCTGGCGCTGGACCACCTCGCCGGCATCGCCGGGCGGCTGGTAAGCCTCTTCCGCGAATTTCCGCAAGCCACGCTTGAGTTGCGCACGAAAACCGCAAACATCGACCGCCTGCTCAAGGCCTGCGCCGCGAAAGAGAAATCCCCGAAAGGGTCGGACCCTATTTACGGAGCGCAGACGAGCGTAGCGAGGCCAGCTCGTAGAATAGGGTCTGACCCCGAACTCACCCCTGTCGCGCCGCCCCCGCAAAACGTCGTCGTTTCGTGGACAATGAGTCCGAAGATCGCCGTCAGCCGCTACGAGCACGGCGCATCGCTGTTGAGCGCGCGCATCGAGGCCGCGGCGAAATGCGTGAACGCCGGGTTCCGCGTGGGAATGCGGCTTGACCCGATAATCATGTTCGAAGGTTGGCGCGCGGCGTACGCGGAAATGATTGCGCGGATTTGCGGCGCGGTGGACGTCGCGCGGATTGAGTCGTGGGTGCTCGGATGCCTACGGTACCGCCCGGAGATGGCGGAGATTGTGCGGCGCGAACGGCCGCAGAGCGACATCCTCGACGGCGAACTGGTTCGCTCGCCGGACGGCAAATACCGCTACTTCCGGCCGCTGAGGCTTGCGGCGTACCGCGAAATCGCTCAAATGATTCGCGGCTTAGCGCCGGACGCCCGCATCGATTTGTGCATGGAAACCGACGAAGTCCGCAAAGATTTCTTCGCGACGATTGATGCTTGAAAGGCGGCGGGCGGTTTGATAGAATTTTCGCTTCAAAGAAGAGGGCGGCTTAAGTCCGCCCTTCGTTCTTTTTTTCCGAAAACGCAGAAACGCTTTTTCAAGAGATGATAGTTTTTTCACAGCCGGGGGCGGCTGTGCCCCACAGGAGGCGATCATGGAGAAATCCGCAGAGAAGACGAAGAAAAAAATCGACATCTCCCCCCGCGCGAAGGAAATGCCCGCCTCCCCCATTCGCAAGACGGAGCCTTACGCGATTGAGGCGATGAAGCGCGGCATCATGGTGTACGGCCTGAACGTCGGCCAGCCGGACATCGAGACGCCGCACGTGTTCTTCGACGCCGTGCGCAACTTCCCCAACAAGGTCGTCGCGTACCAGCGCTCACAGGGCGACTCCGACTACCTGGCCGCGCTCGTCGGATACTACAAGGGCTGCGGCTACAACGTAACCGAAAAGGATATTATCGTAACCACCGGCGGCAGCGAGGCGATAATCTTCGCGATGCAGGCCGTGGCCTCGGTGGGCGACGAGATAATCGTGTTCGAGCCGTTCTACACAAACTACAACGGCTACGCCGTGATGTGCGGCGTGAAACTCGTCCCCGTCACCAGCAAGGCGGAGGATGGCTACCATCTGCCGCCGAAGGCGGACATCCTTGCGAAGATTACCTCGCGCACGCGCGCAATCCTGGTGTGCACGCCGAACAACCCGACGGGCACGGTGCTCAAGCGCTCGGAGATGAAAATGCTCGCGGAGATCGCGCTGGAGAAAAACCTGTTCCTGATTTCTGACGAGGTGTACCGCGAGTTCGTTTACGAAGGCGAGCACACGGGCGTGCTCGAGTTCCCGGAAATCGCGGACAGGGCGATACTGCTGGACAGCGTGTCGAAGCGCTACAGCCTTTGCGGGGCGCGCATCGGGTGCGTGGTGAGCAAGAACGCGGACGTAATCGGCGTGTGCATCCGTTTCGGCCAGGCACGGCTCTGCTCGCCGACGCTGGAGCAGTACGGCACCACGGCGCTCACCAAACTGCCGAAATCGTACTTCGACGAAATCCACGCGGAATACAAGCGGCGGCGCGACGTGACGGTGGACGCTTTGCAGAAGATGGACGGCGTGCTCTGCCGCAAGCCGAGCGGGGCGTTCTACATCATGGCGAAACTGCCCATCCGCGACACGGACGAGTTCGCGCAGTGGATGCTCACGGATTTCCAGATGCACAAGGAGACTGTGCGCGTTGCGCCGGGCGCGGGATTTTACGCGACTCCGGGGCTGGGCAAGGACGAGATACGGCTTGCGTACGTGCTGGAAGTCCCGCGGCTCAAGCGCGCGATGGAAGTCCTGGAGGCGGGCATCAAGGAATACCGCGGGAAGCACGCGTAAATTTTCTTCATCACCAAGAACAAAAACGGCGGTCCGTAGCGGGCCGCCGTCTTTTACACGTCCCACAAAAAAAACCGCCGGCTGAAACGGGCGCAACCGTTCGTCCGGCGGTTTCTATTCGTTCCCGTTCAGCGGCCGAGAAGCCGCTGGATGTCCTCCACGCTGAAGGTATGCGTGAGCGTGCCATCCACCATGTGCTTCAACCTCGTGGCGATAGAGCCGGAGGGGTCCTCCGTCAATAGATAAGCCCGCGACTTGGGATTTGAGGCTTTGACCGCGGCGATGGCGGCGGCAATGTCGGCTTCGCCGCCAAGCCCCTCGTCGATGAGCGCGATATCGAATTTTCTCTCCGCGCAGAGGTTGCGCGCCTCCGCAAGCGCGGTTGCGGTTTCGCAGATATGGTTTTTCTCCTTCGCGATGTAGGCGATGACGGAGCGGATGTGCGTTTCGTCGTCGGCCACGAGTATTCGGAGCGGCAGTTGCTTGGGCGCGGCCTGGGCGGGACGAATTGTCTTGGTGGTCTTGCGGCCGCGGCGCACGGTCTTGACGGGCAGTTTTATGCGTACGGACGTGCCGACGCCGCTTTCGCTTTCGATCTCAACCGCTCCGCCGTGTTCTTCCGCGGTCTTTTTGGCGGAGATAAGCCCCAGCCCCATGCTGACTCCGGGCCCTTTGCCCTTGCGGGCCGCGGACGCCTCAAGCCAGAACTGCGGCTCGAAGGCCCTCTTCACGTCGCCCGCCTCCATGCCCTGGCCGTTGTCCTTTATAGTGAGAACGACGTTGGAATCTTCCTGTCGCACCACCACTTCCACCGTGCCGCCCTTTCCGGCGCTGGTCATCGCGGCGAGGATGAGGTTCAGCAGCGCGTGCTGGACATCGTCAACGCGCATGAGGGTGTCGGGGACGCGGTGGTATGTCTTGACCAAGCGGACGCCTGCGAGTTGGAATTCGCTCTCGAGCATCCGGGCGACTTCGTCAACGACCTCCGCCGGGTTGAGCAGTTGGAAAGGCTGGGCCGTCGGGCAGGTGAAGCGCGTGAGGGTGTCGATGAGTGCGCGCGCGCGGAGGATTTCATCGCGGACTCCGGCGGTGCAGCGCTTAATGAAGCCCGGATCCTCTTTGGCCAGAGTCGTATGCTGCTCAATGCGGTCGAGCGTTCCGGTGAATTCGGCCGAGATGCCCGCGATTATCGCGCCGAGCGCCCTGTAGCGCGCGTCCTCGAACAGCCGCTCCACCATCTCGCGCTCCTTGGAGATGTCGCGCAGCACGCCGATGATGCCCTGCGTGACGCCGTTCTTGTCGAGAACGGGCTTCACAACCGCGAAGACCTCCACGGTGGAGCCGTCCTTGCGCATGATGGTAACCGGCTCGGATGCGGGCGCGCCGCTCAGGAACGCCTCATGCAGGATGCGGGTGCGGGATGTTGATTCCGGCGAGGGTTTCAGGATGTGGGCGTCCTTTATGCCGACCACTTCCCCGGCTTTCCAGCCGGTGAGTCTTTCGCAACCGGGGCCGAAGTAATTTATCATGAAGTTCGCGTCGGTGGAGAATATGCCGTATTCGGGTATTTCTTCCAGCACCATCTGGAGGCGGTCGCGGGCTTCTTCGATAGCGCGTTGGGCGGCCTTTTGCTGCGTGATGTCTTCGATGACGCAAAGTCCGCGAAGTTTTGCGCCTTTCTCATCCACAAGCGCCATCGCGTGCAGTCTCAAGTCGATCCTGCGGCCGTCCTTCGTGATGCCGATGCTTTCGAACTCCCTCACCGGCTCTCCGCGGTCGTTGCGTTCCACCACGCAACGGAAGTCATCCACCTTTTCCGGGGCGGGGAACATGGCAGCGGATTTTCCTATCACCTCTTCGGCGGAGTAGCCGAACATTTTTTCCGCGGCGGCATTCCACGTGCGGATGAGCGTGTTTTCATCCGTGCCGACGAAGGCGAGCGGCGCAATCCGCTGCAGTTGCGCGGCGTACAGTTCTTCCTCCGCGCGCTTTTGGAGGGATTCCCTGAGCGCGATGGTTCGCTTTTCGACAATTTTTTCAAGGTCCTCGGAGTGGCGGCGCAATTCCTCCTGCATGCGCACCAGGGGGCTGATGTTGCTGACGGTGATTTGCACTTCCACGATTTCCCCGCGCTCGTTGCGTATTGCGCGCGCGTTGGCGCTCATGTGAAGGATTCCGCCGCTCTTCGTAAGGGTGCGGCTTGCGACGTTCTCCATAATCTCGCCGCTCGCCGCGCGCTTGAAGGCGGCCATGACGGCCTTGCGGTCGTCCGGGTGCAGGAATTCTTCGATGGGCTTGCCGAGCGCTTCCCCGTCGGCGTAGCCCATAGCCTGCCTGCCGCCTCCGCCGATGAACGTGATTTTGCCGGAGGCGTCGGCGCGGATGATAATGTCGGGGCTGTTGTCCACGACGCTCTGGTACATCTTCTCGGAGCGCTCGACGCGCCGCTGCAGTTCCATCGTCTCCGTAAAATCGGTGCCGACCGCCACCAGCCATTTCAGCTTGCCCTCGGCATCGCGCACGAAATCATAAGTCCAGATCACGTGGCGCGCTTCCCCGCTCTTGCTGAGGATGGGTCGTTCAATGAGCGTTTCCTTGACCCCGCGGAAGCGCAAGGCAAAGCGCTCCCTCGATTCTTGCTCCATCTCATGAGGAATAATAGTTTCCCAGACTGTGCGGCCTTTTATTTCCGCTTCAGTGAAACCTGTGAGTTTCGTCACGGCTTTGTTAATCCTCAGCACCCTGCCTTCCGGGTCGACCACGATGACGAGGGCCTCGCCAGTGTTGAGTATCGTTTCGTTGAACTCGTGCTCTTCGCGCAGTCTCGCCTCGGCCTGCTGGGTTTCGGTGATGTCTTTTCCGAACGAGAGCACTCCGGTGATATTGCCGAGGGCATCCGTGATAAGGGAGTTCGTCCACAGGATGTGGCGCTGCGTGCCGTCCTTGCATACGAGGCGGCGGCGAGTGGTAACGGGCGGGCTGCCCTTGATGAATTCCGAAAATCCTTCCATCTGGGCCTTTCGGTCCTCGGGCACAATGAATGTCTCTGAATAATTCTTGCCGATGACTTCATCGCGGGTGTAGCCCGTAACCTGCTGGGCGAATTTGTTGAAGGACGTAATCCGGCAGTCAAGGTCCAGGCTCATGATGAGGTTGGTGGCGTTTTCGACGATATAGTGCGAGAATTCCCTTTCTTTGAGCAGGGCCAGTTCGCTTTCCTTGACGCCGGTGATGTCGCGCATGGTGGCGATGACGCCGATGATTTCGCCGGCCTCGTTCCGCAGCACGGAGTTGCGCATAAGGGTAAGGAATGGCGTGCCGTCGCGGCGGGCGTGCCACATCTCCCCCCTGAATTCGCCGGTCTCCAAAGTCTCTTTGAAAGCAGCTTTGTTGAAGTGCATCTGGTCGGGCGTGTGGAGCACGGAGATGTTCATCCCAAGCAGTTCTTCAGGCGTGTAGCCGTGCATTTCGGCGGCGGCGGGGTTCGCCAAAAGGATGTTTCCGTCGAGGTCGGCGACGCCGATGCCCTCGGTGGTCTGCTCCACCACGCTGGAGACCAGTTGCAGGCGTTTTTCCGCTTCCACCCGCGCGGTTATGTCGCGGCCGTACTCGATGACGCCCTTGAGCGCGCCGGTGTTGGTGTCGAACAGGGGGAAACTGTACACTTCAAGCCAGCCCGTCGTCTTGCCATCCTCGCCTGTCTTCTCGATGGTTACCATGTGCGCCTTGCCGGTCGCCATTACTCTGCGGCTGGCGCAGATGGTGCAGGCGTCCTTGCGCAGGTGGAGCGCCTCGTAGCATTTTTTCCCGACAAGCGGCATCGCGTGCGCGTACCATTTCTCCATCGTGGGGTTCACGGCAAGGATGTTGTAATCCTTGTCCATGACGTTTATCCCGTCCTGGATGCTGGCGAAAACGTCGGAAAGGAAGCGCTGGCTGTCGCGCAGGGCGTCTTCGGCCTTCCTGCGCTCAGTCCTGTCGATGCCGATGCCGAAGAAGTGCGTAAGGTTGCCGTTGGCGTCAAAGACAGGCGCGCCGTGCCACTCCACAAAAAGTTCGCGGCCGTCTTTTGTGAGGACGTGGTTTTCGTTGAGCGTGGCTTGCCCGCTGGTCAGGCTGGCGAAGATCATCGATACAGCGTCGCGTTCGCTTTCGGGGACGAAGGTCGGCAGGTATTCCTTTCCGATGACTTCATCAGCGGCGTAGCCGAGCGCGTTGAGCATCGCCTTGTTTATCCTCAGCAGTTTGCCGTCGCGGTCGATGGCGACGAAGAACGCCGGCGAAGTCTGGATGATGCTCATGCTGAAGTCGCGTTCCCTGCGGATTTCCTCTTCCGCGCGCCTTTGCTCGGTAACATCGCGCCCTATGGTTATCAGGCCTTTGATGCGGCCGGAAATGTCCTTGAGCGGCGAAGCGCTCCACGAGGTGAGCCTTGTGTTGCCGTCCTTGCGGATAATCCGGACATCGATCCCGCTGACGGGTCGCCCCAGCAAAACCTCCTTTATCGCTTCCTCGATGTGGCGCCTGTCTTCCTCCGCCACGCGGTGGTCCAGCGTTTGGCCGAGCGTTTCGTCGAGGGTGTAACCGTAAACGTCCTGAAAGGCCTTGTTGACAAATGTGATCTTTCTGTCCATGTCGCTCACGATCATCATCTCGGAGCACGATGAGACAATCTCGTGCAGTTTCTGTGAGGACTCGACAAGGCGCTCCTGGAGGGCATGCTGCTCGGTGACGTCCCTGAAGAGCGCGTCCGAGCCGACGACCTGGCCGTCGCGGTTCCTGACGATCCGCTCGGTGATTTCCACCGCGACCCTTTGCCCGTTGCGCAGTTCAAGTTCCACGCGCTCGCCCGTTACCTCGCCGCGCGTGGTCAGGCGGTCCTTGAAATCCACCCACGACATCGGGTCCTGCCACATGTCCATTACCTGCTGGCCGAGTACCTGCATGGGGTTCTCGAAGCCTAGAATCCTCGCGCCGGCGGGGTTGATGAATACGACCTGGTTGTCGGCGTTGAAGCGGACGTAGCCCTCGGAGATGCTGTTGAACAGCGACTTGTAGCGGTCCTCGGCGCGCTCCAGCGCCCGCTTGAACAGTTCCCGTTCGCTGACGTCCTTGAAGAGCGTTGCGATGGCTTCGGGCTTTTCCGCGCCCGGCGGGTGCAGCCGGCTGTAGGCCTGGATGTATGCGGGGCGGCCGTCGCGCTTGCGGCCGAATATGAGGTATTCCTGGATTTCGCCTGTCTTCTTGATTGTGTCGAGGAACTTGTCGAAATCCTCCGTCTTCCAGAAGAGGTCGCGAAAATTCTTGCCCACGAGTTCCTGCGCGTTGCCGTAGCCGAAGACGGAGGAGCCCGCATTGTTGAGCGAGAGGACGTTCCCCTCCAAATCCGTCAGCAAGAGCCCTTCTTCGAGGAACTTCAGCAGTTCCGCGGTCCCGAAATTCTGTAGCGGGTTTATACTGTCATTCATGCTTGTTACTGAATCTCTCCCCCCTTGCCCTCGCTGGACCTTGTCTGGTCGGTAATCGGCCGGATTTCCTCCGTAACGCCGGCCTCATAAACGAGGTTCCCTTCCACGAAAGTGTGCGCAACGCGCAGGCGGCTGTCGAGTACGCATATATCAGCGTCCTTGCCCGCGGCGAGGGAACCCTTTCTGTCGAAAATCCCCAGCAGTTTCGCCGGGTTGGCGCTGGCTATCTTGAGCGCGACCGGCAGCCCAAGCCCCACCTTTTCCGCAAGGTTGCGCACCCCGCGGATCATTGTGAGCACGCTGCCGGAGAGAGTCCCGTCGATGAGGCGCGGCTCGCGCCCTGCTACTCTTACGTACTGCCCGCCCAGCGTGTATTCTCCTTCCGGCATCCCCGCGGCGCTTATCGCGTCCGTGATGAGAATGCACTTGTCGGGGCCTTTGGCCTTGATGAAGAACTTGAGTATCCACTCGTGCACGTGGATGAGGTCGCAGATGAAGTCCATGTAAACGCGGTCGTCGTCGAGCGCCGCGGCGATGAGGCCCGGCTCGCGGTGGTGGATGCCGCTCATGGCGTTGAAGGTGTGCGCCAGGCTCGTCACGCCCCAGTTTATGGCCTGGAGCATGCGCGTATAGTCGCAGCCCGTGTGTCCAGCGCATACCACGATGTTTTTCTTGGCGAGAAGCCTGATTA
>Ga0315284_10001237_pt1 | contig 36357 bp, 31 predicted proteins | sample YL17G09_16_MG_FD_203696 | JGI IMG/M metagenome (GOLD analysis project Ga0315284, IMG submission 203696) | Sediment microbial communities from Yellowstone Lake, YNP, Wyoming, USA - YL17G09_16 | ecosystem: Environmental > Aquatic > Freshwater > Lake > Sediment | place: USA: Wyoming | collected...
GCCGTTTGAAGCAAGTCTTGCCGTCGCCGCGAAATTCTCCGCGCCGCTGGCCGGAGCGCGAAACCTGATGTAACCGTCTGTCTCCCCGCTATTGATTTTTTCCCAAAGCGCCCCGTAATCCACGTATCCTATTTCCATGCCCGCAAATTGCTTTGTCCGATTGAGTTTCTCCTTCGTCTCATCGGAAAGAGGCGCGAGGCTTTTCAGCATCAAATCCCGATCACTGCTTAGGATGACAACACCGTCATCCGTAACAATGAAGGCCCTTGACAAATTCAACATCTGCAGATCAAAGACCTCATCGGCAACAACGTTAGCGTCAATCTTTACCACCAAGGTCCCCACAAAAACGTCATTGTTGTACACAGGAGCAGAAAAGTAGGCGCCCACTATGTTGCTGGTAACGCCGAGTGCCATGTAAAACGCGGTATGCCCTTTGACGGATTCCGAAAAATAAGGCCTGAAGGAGTAGTCCTTTCCCGCAAACTCCGGTGTCGTCGAAACGACACAGACCCCCTTTTCATCCAAGAGGTAAAGGACGCTGTATCTCCCGGTTCCTCTAAAATCTTCAAGATGGCTAAGTGCTTGCGGATCCTGCTCGGTCCTAATCTGCTGCGCCAGGTAGGCCTTGATTGTCTCTGTCTTGGCCAGGGACTCCACGGACTCCCTGTAACGCGATACCGACTCGTCGGTCTTTTCCGCCACCAGAGTTGACCAGTCCTTCAGCGCCTTGCAGCGTTCATTGGTTACAATGCTTCTAACAGCATTGATATGGAAGAGCATAAAGAGGAAAAGAGGCAAGACCACCACCGCGGTTGTTGTCAGGAACAGCCACCAGAAAATCCCAACGCCTTTGTGCTTGCTAAACGGCTTGTTCATCTCAATCTACCCCCATAAAATTCCCTCTCGATAGGCAACAAAAGTACCACCGCGAACTGATTAGGATAATCGTTGCAGAGTTGGATGGACGTGTTTACGTCATCGATGCTGGATATATATGGATGGACTATCGCAATTTCGGCAGTTTACGCCGAAATCTTTTTGGATTTCAAAAAATGCTGAAAATATGCCCCATCACTTCCTGCCCCTGCGCCGCACCTCGCGGTCCATCTCCCTCTTCGCCTCGCGGCCTTTGATGACCTCTCGCTTGTCCCCCATGGTCTTGCCGCGGCAAAGCCCTATTTCCACCTTCGCGAAGCCGCGCTTGAAATAAAGCGACAGCGGCACCACCGTAAGCCCCTTGACCGCAATCTGCAAAAGCAGCCGCCGTATCTCCCGCCGGTGCATCAGGAGTTTCCTGCGGCGCTGCGGCTCGTGTCCCATCACCCCGGCCTCCTTGTACGGCGCGATGTCCAGCCCCACAAGGTATAACTCGCCCCCGGCCTCACGCACGTGCGAATCGCCGAAGTTCACCTGCCCCGCGCGCAGCGACTTCACCTCGCTGCCCATCAGCGAAAGCCCCGCCTCAAACCTCTCCAGCACGAGAAACCTGTGAAAGGCCTTCCTGTTCCGCGCAATGCTCTTGACGCCGCTCTCTTCGCTCATCGCTCCTCAACGCCTAAAGAAACCGCCCTCCGATGTCGATTACTGACTCGTGATTCTAACAGAATAAGATTAAGCCCTCAAAGCAAATCCGTTCATCACGCGACTGTTTCGCCGTCCGCGAACCGGACGGGTTGACTTAACTCCCCCTTTCAGATATTCTTTTAGAGACTTTTATGACAAGCGAAACCACGGGGAGCACTGCCGTCATGGCTAGGGAGAGAATACTCGTCGTTGACGATTCCGAAGGCACGCGGAGTCTCTGCTCCAAGATACTCGAAAAGGAAGGCTACGTCACCGACACCGCCGCCGACGGCGCTGAAGCCCTCGAAAAAATCAAGTCGGAGCCTTACGACCTCATCCTCACGGACCTCATGATGCCGCACATGGACGGCCTTGAGTTGCTTGAACACGCACAGAAAGAACATCCCGGCGTCCCGGTCATCATCATCACCGCCTACGCCTCCGTCGCCACCGCCGTGGAAGCCATGAAGAAAGGCGCGTATGACTACGTCCCCAAACCCTTCAACCCCGGCGAACTGCAGATTACTGTCCACAAGGCCCTCGACGAAAAAAACCTCCGCCGCGAAAACATCGAACTAAAAAAGGAACTCAAGGACAAGTACCACTACGAAAACATCGTCGGCACCGGCGGCGCAATGCAGAAAATCTACCGCCTCATCGAAAAGGCCGCCGAGTCCAACAGCAACGTCGTAATCTACGGCGACTCCGGCACCGGCAAGGAACTCATCGCCCGCGCAATACACTTCAACAGCCCGCGCGCCGCGGAAAAATTCGTCCCAGTCTCCTGCGGCGCAATCCCGGAGACCCTGCTGGAGAGCGAACTTTTCGGCTACGTCAAAGGCGCGTTCACCGGCGCAAACACCGACAAGAAAGGAATGTTCGAAGTCGCCGACAAGGGCACTCTTTTCCTCGACGAAATCGGCGACATCACGCCGGCCATCCAGGTGAAACTCCTGCGCGTCCTGCAGGAGCGCGTCATCACGCCCGTCGGCGGCACGGAGCCCACCAAGGTGGACATCCGCCTCATCTCCGCCACCAACCGCGACCTCTCGAAGGAAGTGGAGAAAGGCGGCTTCCGCCAGGACCTCTTCTACCGCCTCCACGTAGTGCCCATCTACCTGCCGCCGCTCCGTGAGCGCAGGGAGGACGTCCCCCTCCTCGCCGAACACTTCCTCACGAAGTACTGCAAGGAAAACAACAAGAACATCAAGGGCTTCTCCGCGGAAGTGATGAACCAACTGATGAGCCACAACTGGCCCGGAAACGTCCGCGAACTCGAAAACATCGTCCAGCGCATCGTCACATTCGAAGAGGGCGAAGTCGCCGGAGTGGACAGCCTCCCGCCCAACTTCAAACAACAAATCGAATACCACGAAAAGTTCTACAAGGACTCCGTCGAAAACCTGCAGGACCTCATCGACCAGGTCGAAAAGCACCACATCGTCCACATCCTCAAGGGGACCGGCGGCCGCCGCACCGAAGCCGCCGAGCGGCTCGGCATCGACCGCCGCACGCTCTACGGGAAAATGCACAAGTACAGCATCACGCCCGACATGTTCAAATAACGCCCGGCCCTCGCTCACCACAGAGCGCACAGAGAAAAATCTTTTTCTTTTTCCATTTTTTATTTTTTTTTCTTCGCTCCTTCCACTTTCCGCCCTCATCCCGCCGGAGGCGGATAAATGTCTTTGTGGTGGATTACCAGCGGCGTTCTCTGTGGCGCTCCGTGTTCTCCGTGGTGAAGAGTTATTTGTCGGTGAAGGCGTTCTGGATGAGTTGGATTTCGGCCCTGGGGCGGATGATAAAGGGGAAGATTGCGCCGAGGATGCGCTTGAGGCCCGTGGGCGGGGCGGGCTTTTCCATCGTTATGAAAACGCAGTCGTAGCGCCACGAGGTGTCGTACAGGCGGAAGTGCGAGGCGTATTGCCGCGCGACGCGGGAAATCTGCTTCATCTTGTGAGGCGTGATGGCGGAGTCCGGCGGGCCGAATTCCTGCGTGGTGCGCGTCTTGACCTCGACGAACGCGAGGATGCCGTGGTCGAATCCGACGATGTCCACCTCGCCGGAATCCGTGGAGTAGTTTGTGGCGAGGATGCGATAGCCGCGCCTCTTGAGGTACGAGACGGCGAGTTTTTCACCGAGGTCGCCGAGAGTTTTGGTTTCGTGGGCCACGGTCGATTCATGCCGGGCACGGGTGTCAGACCCCTCCCGTCCCCCGACATTCCTCACTATTCTTATAAATGAAAGGTCGGGGTCCTCTTTGGCGTCTGACCCCCTCGCCGGAATCACTCGGTTGGGATTTCTATTTTCTTCGCCTTGCGGGCGGCCTTCTTGGCGGCCTTTGTGTCGGCGGCGAGGCGCTCTTTCACCTTGGTGCTCTTGCCGACAAGCCCGCGCAGGTAGTAGAGTTTCGCCCTGCGCACGTTGCCGCCGCGCCTGACGGTGATCTTGTCGACTACTGGGGAGTGCAGCGGGAACGTCCTTTCCACGCCTTCCGAGCCGACCATGCGGCGGACGGTGAAGTTCTCGCGGATGCCGCTTCCCTTGCGGGCGATGACGGTTCCGGTGAATATCTGCACGCGCTCCTTGTCGCCTTCCTTGATTTTCACGTGCACGTCCACCGTGTCGCCGATGTTGAACTGCGGGACTTCTTTCTTGAGGTACTGCTTTTCAATCTCTTGCACGATATCCATGGTACGCCTCAGTGCTTTTGCGGGACGGTTCAGTCCCTCTCTTTTCCGGTATCGCCGCCGGCCTCGTCTTGCGAGAGGTCCGGCCTTCGTTCACGGGTCAACTTGCGCGCCTGCTCCGCGCGCCATTTCTCTATTTCCGCGTGGTTGCCCGACAGGAGAACTTCGGGCGCTTTCATTCCGCGGTATTCCGGCGGCCTCGTGTAGTGCGGATAGTCGAGGCGGCCGTTTTCAAACGATTCGTTCCGCGCGGACTCCCCGCATCCGAGCGCGCCCGGCAGGAGCCGCACCACCGCGTCGACCACGGCCATTGCGGCGATTTCTCCGCCGCTCAGAACGTAGTCGCCGACGGAAATTTCGTCGGGCTTCAGCCCCGTCCTTATGCGCTCGTCGAAGCCTTCGTACCGGCCGCACAGGAGGATAAGCCCCTTCTTCGCCGCGAGTTCGCGCGCGACCTTCTGGGTGAACGTCCGGCCCTGCGGGGTAAGCATGACAAGATGCGAATCCGCCCGCTCTCCGGCCCTCACCGCCTCCACGGCGCGAAACACGGGATCGCACGTCATCACCATTCCCGGCCCGCCGCCGTAAGGCGCGTCGTCCGTCTTGCGGTGCTTGTCCTGCGAATAGTCGCGGATGTCGTGCAGCCTGATGTCCGCCACGCCCTTCTGCCGGGCGATCTTGATGATGCTTGTGTCAAGCACCGCCGGGAACATCTCCGGAAATATCGTCAGGATATCTATGAGCATCATGCCGGACGATGAGACATCGTGTGGCGGTCGGAGTACGTTTGCGGGCGCTTCGGCGCATGCAAGGCGTTTCCGGCCGGCCACTTGAAGCGGGGCAATATACCCAAACCGGGCGGGGAAGTCAATAAAATTTTGCTTCTTGCGCCGGGGTGGTATAATGATTCACCGGAATATTCATAATGCAAATCCATTGGGAGAACGCGATGAAGAGCAAGAAGAAGTTGATAATTGTATTTCTGGCGGCCGCCGCGGTGGCGGGCGTGGCATACGTTGTCATCACGCAAACGACCTACAGCAATCCAAATATAATCCACGTCTCGGGCAACATAGAGGTTACGGACGTGGAGGCGAGTTTCAAGATACCGGGGCGGGTCATGGAGCGGCCGGTCGATGAGGGCCAGATAATAAAGAAGAACGAACTCGTGGCGCTCCTTGACACCAGCGATCTTGAGAAGGATGTCGCGCTGCGGAAGGCCGAATTCGACGCGGCCTAGGCGGCGCTGGCCGAACTGACGGCCGGGTCCCGCCCGGAGGAAATCGCCGCCGCGGAAGCCATGTTCCAGAAGGCCAAGTATCTGCACGATGAACTTGTCGCGGGCTCCCGTCCGGAAGAAATCGCGGCCGCGGAGGCCGCCGGCAAGGAGGCCGAAGCCAACGGCGCCTACGCGAAAATCGAGTACGACAGGCAGAATGACCTCTTCAAGCAGGGCGCGGTCCCCAAGCAAACCGTCGATGTGGCGCAAACCAATTATGATACGGCCGTCGCGAAACTCCACCAGGCCGAGGCGCAGCGCGATCTCGTAAGGAAAGGCCCCCGGCAGGAAGAAATCGACCAGGCGGCCGCCGCCGCGCAGGCGGAACAGCAGCCGCCCGCGCGCGGGGTCGCGGCGCAGAGCCGCGCGTGGTTCAACGAAAACCTGGAGAGCCGCAATTTCTTCGTCCCCGGCGTAATCGCGATGATCGTCATGCTCGTCACGCTCATGTTCACAAGCGTGGCCGTCGTGCGCGAGAAGGAGATGGGCACGATGGAGCAGGTCATGGTAACGCCGATAACGCCGCTGGAATTCATTCTCGGCAAGATCGTGCCCTTCGCCCTGATAGGGTTCGGCGACGTCATCATTGTCACGGTGGTGGGCGTGGCCCTCTTCGGCGTGCCCGTCCGCGGCAACCTTATCCTGCTGTTTTTCTCCACGGCGGTCTTTCTGATGACCTCGCTCGGCGCGAGGCTTATCATTTCCACTCTTTGCCGCACCCAGCAGCAGGCGATGATGACGGTGTTCTTCTTCAACCTTCCAGCGAATCTCCTTTCGGGGTTCATGTTTCCCATCGCGAACATGCCGACGGCCGTGCAGTGGATAACCTACGCAAATCCGCTGCGGTACTTCCTTGTCATTCTGCGCGGGATATTTCTGAAGGGGGTGGGGTTGGATGTGCTGTGGCCGCAACTCGCGGCGCTGGCGGTGATGGAGGTCATTACGCTCTTCATCGCCTCAAAGCGTTTCCGCAAGACCCTCTCGTGATTTCCGTAAGGTTTTTCCTTATCCCACCGGCCGCGCCTAAATATAAGGTCTGCCAAGTACCGATAATAGCAGTAAAAGACTCTTTACCGTGATCGGTAATGTAATGATTTTTGCCGAGGATAGGTTTATGTCCGCAGACCTCGAAAGCGCCGCTTGCAAACCTTGTCCTGTTGCCGCGACCGGATTCAACCCCGATGCCGTTCTTCCTTACGGATGCACGGTAAATCACATTCAAAAGGCAATGGCCGATTTCATCGACTTCCTAGGTTTTATAAACGCGCAAGTGCACACAAAAGGTATCCCCCGGATAGAATCCATGCTCATGCCGGCGAATTTCAGCAGCATGGTGGGTGAATTCATGGCCGCGAACATACCGAAGTATTGTCCCGGCGTAGTCAAAAACAAGTATCATAACGGCCACCCCGACCTGATACCGAGCGGGAAATTTCCCGATGACGCGGTTCAACATTCGGCTGAAGGTATTGAAATCAAGGCTTCGCGCTATGAGAGCGGTTGGCAGGGCCACAACCCGGAAAACGTTTTCCTTCTGGTTTTCGTATTCGACAGCAACCGCTCCTCGGACGCAACGAAGAAGGCCAACCCAAGGCCATTCCGTTTTGTCGAAGTGCTGGGCGCGCAGATTAGCAAGAAAGACTGGGTATTTTCAGGACGGTCCGGAAAAAGCCGCAGGACGATAACGGCCAGCGTTACAAACAGCGGATACCGGAAGATGCGGAAGAACTGGATCTACAGGTCGCCCGATTAAAGGTCGGAAAAAAGCAAAAGGTTATCGGAAGGAGAAATTTTCTTTTGTTGATGAGCGATTTTCAAAGACGCCAATTTCGGAATCGTGCGTTTCGCCATGTCATAGTAATCCTGGTATCTCTCCACGCCGACGCAAGGCGCTCCGATCGCTTCAGCAGCCGCTACCGTCGAACCCGATCCCATGAACGGATCCGCGACGATTCCCCTTCCAAGCGGCAGCGCCGCATAGACGATCTGCCGCAGGAATGATTGCGGTTTCAGGCTGGGATGCGGCGCAATGGCGCGTTCACGCCGCGGCGTGCGTTCGCTTGCGATAACATCGCTGAAAGGCTTTCCATCGGGCGTTCTTCTCAGGCCGCCCGTTTCGTATTTGCGCAAGCAGGCGCTGACGGTCATCCCCGGCAACAAAGGCTTCCGGAAAATCCCCCATGGCTCATAACAGCCTCGCGGCATTGATACCACATCGGGAAACTCGCGTTCCGCGTTCTTGGGCCGGTCGCCGCCGCGCAGCGTGCGCACCAAACGTATTAACTCGCCCCTGAATTCCAATCCTCCCTCCACCACGGCGGAATAAACGAGTTGGGACAGGAAGGCGTTTCCCGCCAAGAAAACGTGTCCACCGGGGCGCAACATACGCGAGGCCAATTTAGACCATTCAAAAAAGAACCTTCGCGCTGATTCTCGTTCCGAAGAGTTAAGCGCCGTGAACCTGGGCAGCGGGGCGCGGCGATGCCCGTCAAAAGACGGCGGTATTCTCCACACGCCGCCGTTGCCGTTGGACCTTTTTGCAATCTGGTCGAAATCGTATTCCTTAACGCCATAGGGCGGATCGGTGACGATTGCGTGTATGCTTTCAGGCGGGATGCGGCCCATCCATTCGAAGCAATCAGCGTGGAGGATGAGGGAGTTGCCGATCCTTTGCGACGCATAATCGAGGGCCAATTTCAACACATTGCCGCCTGTCATGGTATAACGCCCCTGGGTGAGCACTGGTATTGCCGGTTCTTTCCACAACAACCGTTCAATATACTATGAGCATCCTTCTTGTCAATCACAAAGCAACTATTGCATGACTTTGCTTGCAAAAAGGAAAGACTTTTGTTAGCATCCCCCCTTAATATCCGGTACGTTGAGGGGTCAGCGTATTGAAACATGGTTCACTATTCGAGGAGATAGCGCGCATGGCAGGAAACATAGTAGAACTGACCGACGGCAATTTCGACGCTGAAGTTGCGCAGGCCAAGGGCGCGGTGGTCGTGGACTTCTGGGCGCCGTGGTGCGGGCCGTGCAGGGCGATGAGCCCGGTTGTCGAGGAGTACGCCAACGACAACGCCGGCAAGATCAAGGTCTGCAAACTGAACACGGACCAGAACATCAAGACCGCCCAGCACTTCAGGATTATGTCCATCCCCACCATTATCGTCTTCAAGGACGGCAAGCAGGTGGACCAGTTCTCCGGCGCGATGGCGAAGGAGCAACTGGCGGGAAAACTGGCAAGGCATATTGGGTAGGCCTGAGGTCAGACTGGCCGGACGCGTCGGACTGGTCGGACGGAACCTCTCGCGGCGGGCTTGACGGCGGTCATCACGGAGGCGTCGCCGAACGACGGAGGCCCGGCGCGCTTTATGTTCGTGAAACCAGCGGCGTGCATCCACGCCTTCAGTTCCTCGAAGGCATAGGTGCGGCCGCTTTTTGTTCTCACGAGCATGTTGACGGCGAAGAGCGCCGCGTTGAAAGGCGAAACGCGGTCCGCGTTCAGCAGGAAATCCCGCACCATGAGAATTCCCCCCGGCTTCAGGCAGCGGTAAATCTTTTTTAGCAGCGCCAGGTTTTCCTTCTCGCCGAGTGAATGGATGATTTGCGAGACCAGCGCGGCGTCGAATCCGGCGGGCAGTTCTTCCGTCTTGAAGTTGCCGGAAACCGCCCTTATCCTCCCGCCCATTTTGTACTCCTTCAAATACTTCCGCGTCTCGCGGATTGTCAGCGGCAAATCGAAGACGGTCGCCGTGAGGCGGGGATATGCTTTGCAGAGATGATAGGCGAAGTGCCCCGCGCCGCCGCCGACGTCGATGAGGCTGCGGCATTTGCTCAGGTCAACCATCTTCGGCAGCGCCCTCGCGGCGTCCCTTGCGCCGACGGACATTGCGCGCGCGAAGATCGCCGCCTCCCGCGGGGAGCCGCCGCGCTCCAGGGCCGGCTCGACGATGCCTTTGCCGGTCTTGAGAATCTCGTCCAGCCGCGCCCAGCCCTTTGTCGTCCGAAGGCTGAGGCGCATGCTTGCAATGACTGAATCGGGGCTTTTGCTGACGAGATAACGGCGGGTCAAAGGCGTGTTGAAATACGAGCCGCCTCTTTTCCTGAGCATTCCCATCGCGGCGAGCGCGTTGAGAACTATTTCCACGGCGCGGGCGTTGAGGCGCTTCTTCCCGCTTACATCCGCCGCGGTCGAGCCGCGCGGTCCGATGGCGTCGAAGATTTCATATTCAGAGGCGGCGAAAAGCACGATGGCCTCGCGGCTCATCGCTACGAGGTCGCGCAACACGGCGGGTATGTTGGATGGCTTGCCGTGCTTCATACGTTATGCCAGCCCCCACAATCCCGAGCCGAACACCGCCAGAAGGATGATAAACCAGATTATGAGGAATATGACGGCGGATATGCCGATGGCGTTGCGCAGTTCACGCTCCTGGCGCGTGCGGACGGCGTTGGCGGCCTCGGCTTCGATTCTCTTGCGGTCCTGCTGCTTGTTCTTTTTCGACATGGGTCGGCGCCTATTCTCGTATCTTTATTTTGCGGCCGGGGATGTCCCAGACCAACTTGGACTGGTTGTCGCCGAGCCATTTCTGCCACCTTCCCACCGCCTCGTTTCTCAGGCGCAGGCTGTCGCCGGACTTGAATTCGAAGGTCTTGTCCGTCAGTGATTCAAGTGTACGGATGGCGTACTCTCTGGTGTTTTTGTCGCCAAAGCGCAGCATTGTAACAAGCGCCGTCAGCGTTTGCGCGGGGTCGGGCAGTTCGTAACTGTACTTGGTGTAGTAAGCGGTGTAGAAGTCCTTCTCGATTGAGCCGCCGGAGTCGTTGGCGACCAGTTGCTCCAGCACGCCGTTTGCCGTGGTCCTCAGAAAATCATCTTTGCCGTGGACGTACTCCACCATGGCGGCAAGGACGTTCTGGGCGGCGCCGGCGGTGGCGTCGTCATCTGACTCGAGGCCTGCTGCGAGGAGGAGTTTGCCGTCTTTATCCTTCGCCAGCGTGAGGAGGACCAAGCCCGCTGCCTTGTCGTCCGCCTGGCTCGCGGCTACCCTGTCGCCCAGGTCGCCGAGGGCCTGTTGCAGGTCCCCGTCACGCATCTGCTCGATGGTCCGGCTCTTTATTTCGGGCAGTCCCTGCTTGCGGGCGGTGTTCCACAACTTCACTTCCTTCTCGAACCGCAGGAGCATGACCGGGCCGAAGACCTGCGCATCAAGGAATTTGTCCTTCGGATCTATGTACGGATTCGCAATCTGCTCGCCCTTGTCGTAACTGAACGCGGCCACATGCTTCTCGCTAGTGACTATCATGAACCTGTCGTCGAGGATTGCGTACGAAGTAACCGGCTCAAGCGGCCTGAACCTCCATATCTCCCTGCCGGATTCGGCGCTGACCACCGAAACCTGCGCGGCGCTTGAGAAGATGATGGTCGTATCGTGCGGCTCGACTTTTGCAATGTCGGCCATTCTGTATGTCCAGCGCTGCAAGCCCTTGAGCGGCGTGAAGGCGACGGCCTCGCTCTTTGTGAGCGCCATCAGAAGGTCACCTTGAAAAACGACGCTTACGATGTCATTGGGAACGTTCTGTTTCCATTTATCCGCGCCGGTGGAGTCGATTGCGGTGATGGTCTTGCCCTCGTACTTGTAAGTGAGTTTTTCCTCTTCCTTTGGCTGGTCGGCGGGCTTATCCTCCGGCTTGTCTGCCGGCTGGGCGTCGGTTGGGGCGGCCGGGGGCGTTTCCGCGGCGTAACATCTTTCCAACAAAGCAGTTAGCGCCAATAAGGCGGCGAGCAAGATTAAACTGCACGTGAAAAAAAACCTCATTTTTTGAGCCTCCTGATATGCACATACAAGCACTTCGCGTTCTTGCGGCCGGTCGCATCCGTGCCGCGGTTTGCGCTGCGGAGATTTCTAATTTTGCGTTGCGAGTTCCCTGCCGAGCGCAATGGCCTTGCGGACCTCGCCGCCGGCGTGGATGCGTTCCGCGGCCGCCGCTTCGAGGCCGGCGGTCTCGACCACGCCAAGCGATGAGAGCGCACCCAGCATCACCAGGTTCGCGTCCGCGTTGTCCCCGAACTTCTTGAGGCACGCCTCGGACGCCTTTACGGCGATGTGGCGGGCGGGGCATTGCGCCGCCGGATGGACGAGGACGGGATCATATATCACCACGGTCTCTTTTCCAAAATCCGCGAGTCCCGCGTTGTAAACTTTCTGCGCCAGGGCGATGACGAAATCCGGCCGCTCGGCGCGGGGGTAGGCTATCCATTCCTGCGAGGCCAGCACGTCCGAGCGGACGCTTGTGCCGCGCACCTCCGGTCCGTAGGAGGCGGAGTTGGTGGCGTAGCCGTGGTCACGCAGGAGCGCCTCCGCCAGCACGTTGCCGGCGAGCACTATCCCCTGTCCGCCTATGCCGCATATTCTTACGGATAACTCGTCCTGTTTCTTCATTACAAACTCACGCCTCACGCCCGCCTGAGGTTTACCAGCACGCCGGCGGCGTGTAAACCTCCGGCTGGCAGGCAAACCTCAAGCCTGTTTTGCCTCAAGTCGCAGGCGGTTTTATTCCGAAATAAGGGTTAGCCTCTTCTGATAATTTGTAAATATTGAGGGTAAAAGCCCATGTGTCCGTACATCGAAAAAGGCGACGGGCGTTGCCAGAGAAATCTCAATCTCGACCACATCGAGCAGGCCGTGGGCCTGTGCGCCTCGCGCTACAAAGCATGCCCCGTTTACGCGCACCTCAGAGCGTCCGACTTCAAAGCCTGCCGGGAAAGGCCCGTGCTGCACCCGCTCAGGGCTTGATTCCATAGGCGGTTTTCATTTCCCGGCGTTTTCCTGTCCGGCGTCCTCCGGCGCTTTCCTTGAGCGCAGGAAAAAGAAGAACGCCGCCGCCACGACAAACACCGCCATGCTGATGTTCTGCGAAAACGACAGCCCAAACCACTTCGGCACATGGTCCGCCCGCAAAAATTCTATCAGGAACCTTCCCGCCGCATAAATTCCCGCCGCCAGCGCAAGCACCTCTCCGTTGCGCCGCTTGCGGCCAGCGTACCAACTGAGGAAAAGGAAAAGCGCAAATGCGAAAAACGACTCGAGCATCTGCGTGGGAATCACCGCCAGCGAAGCCTTGGCGTTCGTCAACTCCAGCCCCTGCGCCCTGTAAGGGTTGCTGTGTTCGGGGAAGCGCACGGTGAAGTTGCTGAAGAACCCGGTATCGCAAACCTTGCCCCAGCAGCACCCGTTTAGAAAACATCCTATCCTGCCGAAGGCAAGCCCCAGCATCACCGATGGCGCGATGATGTCCGCCACCCTGAAGGTGTTGTACCGGCGCAGCCACGTAATGAGCAGGAGCGCAAGCGTAGCGGGAATGAACCCGCCGTAAAACGTAAGCCCGCCGCTGCGGATGGCGAAATATTCCAGGTTGTACTTGATGCCATTCGCCACCACCGCCGGAGACTGGCCGTTTCCGCCCGTGTAATGCCCAGTGATGAACAGCGACCACGCCCGCGCGCAAAGCAGTGTCATGATGAGCGCGATCAGGATTGCCGCAATTGCCCTGCCGGCCTTTACCCCGTTCTCGTCCTTGAACACGATCCTGCTCCTGCCGAACCGGTTGTGCAGCAGGAACGCGGCGACCAGCAGCAAAAGCCCCAGCACCGCGCCGATGGCCGAAAGGTTGCCGTCGAAAATGTCGAACACTTGCCAGCCACCGTTGAAGGGCAACTGGTCGGCGGGCGACTTCCATTCGAGGATATAGGCGATCCTCGCGCCGATGACGCCCAAGATGATGGCCCATATCGCAAGGTCGGTGATGAACTCCGGCTTAATCCCCGCAAGGCGCGCCCGCTTCGTGGTAACGTAAATGGCAAGGATGAAGCCGAGCATCAGCATGAAGCCGTAACTGTAAACGTCAAAGCCGAACGGACTGAAAAGTTTTGGGTGCATGTCGTTGGAATCCAAATGGTTGAAAATACTTCTCTCCGCCGCCAAGTCTGCAAGTGAATAATTATAGCACTGCGGCGGGACCAGGTCAAATATCACATGCGTAATTGCAGCGCTGGGGGCACATGTCAGAATTGTGGGTAAGAGTTTTGGGTTCGTGGACCGGGTCCCTTCCGGCTGCGCTCCGTAATCGTACCTGACCCTCTTGTCTGACCCGTCGCTCGCCCGAAGGAACCGGCGATGTTTTGCAATAGCGCCTTAGGCTCACGGCATTCCGGGCGGAGGGCCGGGCGCAGGCTGCGGCTGCGGCGCCTGGAGTTCGGAGAACTTGCCCAGCGTCACGTCCACCGTGGCTTCCTGGTTGCTGCGCGTGTAGGTAACCTTTATCGTGTCCCCGGCCTTCTTCATCTTGACGTAGTCGATGACCGCGGAGAAATTCGCCATGGCGTTGCCGTCGATCTTCGTGATGATGTCGCCCGCGGCGATGCCGGCCTTTGCCGCGCCGCTGTTGGGCGTGACGGCCTTAATCTTCGCGCCGCTTCCGGCATACTGGTCGTCAAACACCACGCCCAGCACCGGCCTGTCGGCGTCCTGCTTTTGCTGCTGCTGCGGCGGCAGTTGAAGCCCCTGCACCATCGGTTGCCAGGGGATACGCTCCGTCTTGCCGCTGAGGAGCACTTCCTTGCCGTCGCGCATGACCGTTATCTTGAACTCCGTCTGCTCCGGGTTTTTTGTTATCATAAGGAGGAACTTCGCGCCATTGTCCACGGGCACGTCGTTCACCTTCACAATCAGGTCTCCCGTCTTGAAGCCCCATTGCGCCGCCGCGCTGCCGTCCTGAACCGTCTGAATGTGCGCGCCCTTGGGGCCGTCCGCCGGCATGTCGAAAATCATTCCGCCGATGGTGCCATGGTAGGCAATGTCGTTTTTCTTCAGGAGCGGGACGTAGGTCTTTATCTGGTTCGCGCTCGTCGCGAAGCCAAGCCCCGTGCTTGCCTTGAAGCCGAACCTCGTGAAGATAAGCCCGTTGATGCCGAGCAGTTTTCCGTCGAGCGATATCATCGGCCCGCCGGAATTGCCCGGGTTGAGGGCGGCGTCGGTCTGCAGGGCGTCAACATAAAGGAACGTCGTGCCCAGGGGCGCCATCGAGATGAAGCGGTTCTTCGCGCTTATCACGCCGAAGGAAACCGTCGGTTTCGAGTCGTTCGACAGGCTGAAAGGGTTGCCGTATATCAGCACCATCTGGCCGATCGACACCGTGTCGCTGTCGCCCAGTTCGAGGAAAGGTGTCTTTTCCCCTTCCTTGAGGTCCATCTTGCACAGCGCCAAATCCCCTACCGGGTCCCATCCCACGCGCCGCGCGACATAGCGGTTTCCGTTCGGGAGCGTTATTGTCGCTGTCTCGGATTGCCTGAACACCTCAATCGCCACGTGGTAGCAGGTGACGAAGTAGCCGTCGTCGCTGATGATAACGCCGACCCCTCCGCCGATCTTCAGGTATGCCGGCATGGTCTTGGCGATGAGGTCCTGCGTCTCCTGCTGGAGCGCGAGCGCCTTCTGCATGTCGGTGTCCTCCGCGCGGGCGGTTGTCGTGCCGTAGCACGCCGTCAGAAATGCAAAGGCGAATACCGCGAACGCGGTCAGGTAAATTCTTTTTTTCGTCGTCATGTTTTGTCCCGCTGTCAGTTTCTTGGGAAAAATTTCCGCGCAGAAGAATCACATCCCCGGCGGCGCGGCTCTTAGCGTGATGTCGAACGTCTGCACCTTGTCGCCGCGCTTGACTGTCAGTTGAACCTTGTCGCCGATGCTCTTCGTCTTGAGGACCGCTATCAGTTCGGTCGCGTTGGCGACGGCCTGCCCGTTGATCTCGGTCACAAGGTCGCCGGCCTGCAGGCCGGCCTCTTCCGCGGCTGTGCCCTTAATCACTTCGCGTATCAGCGCACCGTCGTTCTTGGCGTAGGATTCCTCCATCGCGATACCGATGAATGCCCTCTGCGGCAAGGTCAGGACCTTTCCGGCCTTGAGGTCGTCCAGCATGGCTCGCAGTTTCACGCAGGTGTTTGCAAGGCCCACGCCCGACGACTGCCCAAGAGCGTTCGGCGTGGCCTCCGTATTGGGGTACACGTACGCAACGATGCCTAGCAGGTTGCCCTCGATGTCAACCAGCGCGCCGCCCGTGTTGCCGTAATTCACGCACGCGTCGAACTGCCACGCCTGTATTTCGGGACGGTGCCTCCCGGTTGCGGTCATAAGGCCCAGGTTCAGCGTATGCTGCAAAACGTTCATCGCGCGCCCAATCGCCATGACGTACGCGCCCACTGCGGGCGACTTGTCGCTGAGCGGCAGGAAAGGCAGGCTCACCCCCGGCGCATCCACCTTCAGCAGCGCGACGTCGTAGTCCCTGCTGTAGCCCAGCAGTTTCGCCGGGTAGCGCTTGCAGTTGCCGAAGGTGACCGTGATGTGGTCGATCTCGCCCGAAATGTTGAAGTAACTCGTCAGCACATACCCGTCCTTGTCGATGCACACGCCGCTGCAAGGCCCGTAGGGGCGCATGGCGTAACCCACGGCGGGAGCTTGCTGAAACATGGGCGGGGTGGCCAGTTCCTCGTAGGGCGCCTCGTCCGTCTTGCGGAAAACCCGTATTTGAACCACGGCCTGGGCGGCCTTCTCGCCGCTGGCCATGATGGTCTTCTCAAGCGCGGCGGTCTCGTTGCCGGCCGCCCGCGCCTCCACCGCGCACAGCGCGAAAAACACAACAAGCGCGCAGATGATTGTCTTTTTTGCTGTCATTATTGCCTCGTAAACACGCCAAAGGTTTTTGCCCGGTATTAGAACCGCCTGCCGGTGCGCTTGCCTACCACGACCTTCACGTCTCTCATCCAGCCTTCGCCGCTCTTCAGCGTAAGCGTTATCTCCTGTCCCGGCTTGAGTGTCGCGAACACCGCGTCAAAATCAGCCACGGTATTGATAGCCTGGCCGTTGACGCTCACGAGTTTCTGTCCCACGCCCACAATCGCGGCGGCCGCGGGAGAACCCGGCTCCACGTCGACCACTTCCACTCCGCCTTCCTTGTCCGCCAGCGTGAATCCTATGTACGGCGCGTCGCCCGGCGCGGGCGGCCCCTGCGGGGGTTGAGGCTGAGGCGGCTGTCCCTGAGGGGCGGCGGGCTGGTCGGTCGCAACGATTTCCTTGCCCTTGATGCCCTTCGCAAGCGTTACCTGAAGAATTGTCTCATCCTCGCCGCGCTTGACTGTGATGTTGGCCGTGCAGCCCGCCGGGGAATTGCCCAGCAGGGTGGTGATGTCGGCGTCATTGTTTATCGTCACGGTATCGATGTCCGTTATCTTGTCACCCTTCTTGAGGCCGGCCTTTTCCGCGGGGGAATCCTTGTCCACGTCGGTTATCTCGGCGTTGAGATAGCGCGCGCCGAAATAGCCGGAGTAAAGAGGCTGGTTGGCCTTGAGATCGTCAAGGACCAGTTTTATCTGGTCAATCGGCGCCGCCGTTCCGAGGAACCGCGCGCGGGAGTATGTCTTTGATATTACGCCGACGACCTTCCCGTCCGCGTTTATCATCGGCCCGCCTTCGCTGCCCGCGTTGATGGAGGCGTCGGTCTCAATCACGCCGCCGCTGTAATTCGAGTCGCCGGTCAGCCGGTACAGCCCGCTCACTCCGCCCACGCTGAATGCCGGCGCCTCGTCGTTCTGCACGCTTCCGAAGACGTTGCCCAAAGTCATGACGAACTGGCCCACCTTCATGTCCTTGGAATCGCCCAGTTCAAGGGGCTTTGCGTCCTTGGCGTCGATCTTCACAAGGCAGACGCCGTTGAACTTGTCCGTTGCGACGAGCGTCCCCTTCACGTGATCGCCGTTGGCGAACTGGACGACAATCGGGTTTTGCTCGGAGGCGCGCGCGAGGTCGCTGTTGGTGAGGATAAGGCCGTCGGCGCTGATGAAGAAGCCGGTGAAAATCTCGTTGCCCGCGGAAAGCCCCACCACGCTATCCTTGACCTTGTTGAAGATGTCCGTGTATTCTTTTTGGAGCGCGGCCAGTTGCGCGGGTTCGGCGTTTCCGCTGCCGGCAAGCGCGGCGGCGAAGGCGCACACCGCGGCTATAATCAGAGTCCTTCGAATGATGGCGGTCATAGTTACTCCGGTAAACAGAATGCTGATTTATGGATCATGCTTTCCCGCGAAGGGTCTTCGGCGGGGCTTTTGTTTTATACCGTCACCGTCGCAACTTGTTTGACGGATTCTCAAAGGGGCGCAATACAAAATGGGCAGGGTCGGAATCGGACCGACGACACCAGGATTTTCAGTCCTGTGCTCTACCAACTGAGCTACCTGCCCATCTGGATTAATCGCGGTTTCGGCGCCAAAACCCGCGCCGCGAAGCAGAGATTATATTGCGCGCCCGTTCCTTGTCAATGATATTTCAGGAACACGGGCGGGACCTCGGCGGGCCGCATGGAGGGCCGGCTGCGGGGCCATTACTCCCTGCCGGTCAGCAGCCGCGGGTTGTCGAAAGACGCCGGCTCGGTCAGCGCGCTTCGCAGGGCGGCGCGGGGCACATGGTACTGGTCCGCCAGCAGGAGAATCTTTTCCATCTCTTCCGACACGTTGTTCGCGCGGACCATTAGTACCACAGAGCGCAAGGCCCTCTTCTTGATTTCGAAGTTCACGCCCTTCGTATCCCCCTTGAAAGAAGTAATCAGCGAATCAGCAGGGTAGCCGAGCATGGAGTAACATTGGTGCAAGTCCTCCCACGCCGGCTGGCCAACTTCGGGAGTAGCCCATTCAACGAAAAATATGGCGCGGCACGCCGACACCGCGGCATCCTCCAACAGATCCGTCCTTTCCCTGCCCTGCCGGGTGAACGCCATTTTAATAAGGACCTCCGCGTAACGGACATTGTACAGGGGCGGGAAGACATTGCCCAGGACCGCTATCCGCAGGCTTGCCCGCGCTTCGGCAAGCGCCTCTTCGGCTTTAGCAGGCTCATGCTTTGCATTCATAAGGACATGCCGGTTCCACGCCACTCTTGCTATCATTACATTAAGTTCGACATCGCCGAGCAGGAACGCGCCGGGGTCCCTGCCCTGCGCCTGAATCCTGCGGCGGATCTCTTCCTGGTGGGCGCGGTCCAGCTCGGCCCCGCGCTGCACCACATCATAAGCCTTGTCTAAATAGGCTTCCGATTCGGCGATATTATTGTTATTGAACGCCTTTTGCGCAAGGTCGCCGTAAACGCCCGCCAGCGACCTGTAAATGGTAAGGTGTTCGGGAGCGATGGACAGCGCCTTCTCAAGGCAGCGGCGGGCTTCCTGCAAGTCGCCGCCGTGCCTTTGAAGCGCCTCCGCGTAACCTTGCAGGGTGCGCACGCTCCGCGGGCTTGTCTTGTAGGTCGCCGCCCAGAAAGTCTTTTCATCCCGCCAGTCGTTGTTTCTCTCGAAAGTGCGCCAGCCGTACAATCCCGCGACGATTGCAACAAGGGCGCAAGGCAACCCAACGGCCCTGATGTTCCATTGTCTCCCCATGAGGGAAACGAGATACGACGCGCCGACAGCGAGCACGCCGGCCCACCCAAGCGACGGCAGATACAGCAACCTTTCGCCGGCTATGGTGCCGATAATCAGCGCAATGTTGCTCACGGGGAAAACGGCGATAAAGAAGAAAAGGATGAAAAACGCGGCCATGCGGGACCGTTTCCACAAGAGCACAACGGCCAGGCCAATCAGCGCCAGCGCGCCGACTGAGGCCAGCAGACGCAAGTCTCCCGCCGAAGTCACGTCCGGTATCTGCTTGGGCGAATAGTCCGCTGAAAGCGTTACCGGCCAGAACATCCGCCACAGGTAAAGCCCCAGCACCACAATCGCCATCGCCTCGCGCTGCAAAAACGGCATATAGGGCAGAGGATTGTCAACATAATCGGGAGGCCCCGATATGGCGTTCTCCACGACCAGAGCCCTTGCGGCAAACCACCCGCCGAGCACAAGTATGTAAATCCAGTAGCAGGCCGCGAGCCTGCCCAGCGCCCATTTCAGGAAGGACTGCCCGGCGGGCCGCTGCGGCCACACGAAAAGAAGGTCATACGCCGCGGCGGCTCCCACCATGGCGATAGCGCTCTCCTTGGAAAGCATTCCCATGCCGAGGCACAGCCCCGCCACGATGTAAAAGAACAGCGCGCCTCCCCCGCTTTTCCTGCCACCCCTCATATGCAGCCACAGGCCGCACAGGAGGAAAAGCATCGCCAGCAAGTCCGCGCGCCCCACTATGTTGGTCACGCCCTCCGTGGTGATGGGATGCGCCGCGAAAAGCGCCCCGCCGAACGCGGCCATGAGCGCGTTCAGCCTGTCGTCGCTGAACTTCGCGGCGGCGCGCGCAACGCGCAGGAGAACCGCAAAGATAAGCAATGCGTTTATTGCATGAAGGATGAAGTTGCCGATATGATACGGCCGCGGATTGTCGCGGCTGTCCATGTTCACGTATTGAAGGTGATACGTGAGGATTGTAATGGGCCTGTAAAGATTTGTCTCGGTTTGCCCCGCCCAGTAACTGCTCGTGAAAATCTTGTCAGCGTTTGACTCCTTCGTGACCACCGGATTCTGGCCGATGATCAAAAGGTTATCATACAAAAGTTCCCCGTTGAAAGAGTTGGCGTAGGGAATAATCGCGGCGCAGGCGACGACAGCAAGGCAGATTGCGGTCAGCCAGCGTGGCGCGAGCCGCGGCCTCTCAGGGGGCCGGGCGGGTTTCCGCGCGCGCCCGGCTTGGTTCCTGTCGAACTTTTTTCTGCTGGACATCGTGTCGCCTCCGCACCCCGAAAATGGGGTCTGACCCCATTTATTCCCTATTTTTTTATTCTGGCGATGTCGTCCCTTATCGCCTCGGCAAGCGCGCGCGGGGAATCGAACTTTTTCTCGCCCCGCAGCCGCCTGATGAACACAACCTCCATGCGCTCGCCGTAAACGTTGTTGTTGAAGTCGCCCAGTATGTGCACCTCCACGCGCACCGGCGCCTCGTCCGGCAGCATGAGAAAAGTCGGGCGGGTGCCGACGTAGGTTGCGCTCTCGAACTCCCTGCCGGCGTACGCGCCGGTCCTGAAAACCGCCCTCGTGTAATAGACGCCGTTGGGCGGGCTGATTTCGTGATGGAGGTTGAGGTTCGCGGTCGGGTAGCCGATTTCGTGGCCGCGGCTGTCGCCGTGCACCACCGATCCCATGATTGAATAAGGCCGGCCGAGGCGCCTCGCGGCCTTGTTGATGTCGCCCGCTTCGACGGCCTTGCGGATTTCGGTGCTGCTGGCGCGCTCGCCGTTGACGAAAACGGGGGCGACCTCGCGCGTTTCAAAAAGCGCCGAGCCGTCCTCCGCCTTCATGTTCCGCAGGGTTTCCATGTTCCCCGCTCCGCCACGTCCGAAGCGGCAGTCGAAGCCCAGCACAACGCGCCGCGCGCCGATGGCCTTGTAAATCACATCCGTGGCGAACCGCTCCGCAGGCATTTCCGCCACCGACGTGTGAAACCTGAGCACCACCGTGCAGTCCACGCCAAGTGTGCGAAACAGTTCCAGCCGGTGTTCGAGCGAGGTGATGAATTGCGTCGGCTCGTGCCGTATAACGGAACGCGGGTGGCGGTCAAACGTGATTACGACCGACTGCCCGCCGACTGCGCGCGCCCATGCGATTGTCTCCTGTATGACCTTGCGGTGGCCTATGTGCACGCCGTCGAAAGTGCCCAGTGTCACCACCGGGTTGTGCAATTGTCCGGGGCGGATGTTGTCAAGGCCAAGGAACTCTATCATCGCTCGGATCTCGCAAACGCGGACTCAAGTTCCTTGATGCGCCGGGAGTTCACCGTGCGGTCGCCGGGGGACATCCTGTTGACGAAGATGACGCCATCGAGGTGGTCCACCTCGTGCTGGAATACCCTCGCAAGAAGTTCCGTCGCCTGGATTGCGCGGAATTTGCCCGCGAGGTCAAAATATTCGACGAGGACCTCTTTGTGCCTTTCGACCCTGCCGAATATTTCGGGGAAACTGAGGCATCCCTCCTCGGAGGTGTAGAGGCCGGCGCTTTCCACGATTTCGGGATTTATCATCACGATTGCGTCATGCGGCTCGCCGGTGGGGTTGGCCACGAACATGCGGATGTCAAGCCCGATCTGGTTGGCGGCCAGCCCTACGCCGTTGGCCTCGCGCATGATGTCCAGCATTTTGCGCGCGATATCGCCCAGGGCGGCGTTTATCCGGCCGACCTTGCGGGTCCGCTTCAGGATGAGAGGATGTGGATAGTGTAAAATCTTCATCGTGCTTCTGTCCCGTGAGTCCGCCGCAAAGAATCGCGCCCAGCCCAAAAAACATATTTTACCACTTTTATCGATTCCGGGCAAGGAAGACGCGCCATTTTATATTGACCGCCCCGCGCGCGCGTGGTATAGTGTGGAATTCAAAAAAGAGAGGGGCAGCGAAGTTTGTTTGTGAAAAAGTGTTCTATCGCCACGCCGTCAGGGACGCCCGATGGACATAGAAAAACTCTACGATACCGGCTACCAGGCCTTTGAACGCGGCAACTACGAGTATGCCATTGAAATGTTCAAGCGCATCATCTTCGTGACGCCTGAACACGTCAAGGCGCGCAAGGCCCTTCGCGCGACGGAGCGTAAACTCGTGCCACAGCCCAAAAAGGGACTTTCCTTTGGCGGCCTCAAACTCCTCTTCGCGTCCATGGGCAACATGAAGAAGAACGCGCAGAAGATAATGGAGGAATGCGAAGAATCTCTCGTGAAAGACCCGTGGAACAAGCAGACCCTCACGGTGCTCGGCCAGGCCGCGGTTCAGGGCGGCTTCCCGGAGACGGCCGTCCTCACCTTCGAGGACCTCTCCGCGATGGACAAGGAAGGCAAGGACATCAAGGTCATAAGATTCCTCGCGCGCGCGCACAAGGCAAAGGAAGATTACGAAAACGCGATAAAGGCGTACCAGAAACTGCAGAGAATCAAGCCGAACGACAACGAGGCCAGGGACGAAGTCCGCGACCTCGGCGCAAAGGATTCAATGCGGCGCAGGCAGGACAAGGACAAGTTCACCGCGCTCGTGCGCGACGAGCAGGAGGCCAAGGATCTCGCCAGCGGCGAGAGAATGATCCGCACCGACGCCGAGATGAGCACCGCCATCCGCGCCACGCAGGACCAACTGCTGCGCAGCCCCAAGGACCCGCGCCTGCTGATGAAACTCGGCGACCTGCATCACCAGAGCGGCAATGACGCCGAAGCAAAAAGATATTACGCGATGCTTCTTGCCATCGATTCCAACAACATTCCGGCTCTCTTGAAGATCGGCGACATAGAGATAGCGAACATGGAGAGAAAAGTCGAGGCCGCAAAGGCGCGCGCCACGCAAAAGGAAACGCCGGAAAATCGCAACGAGTACGAAAGACTGCGCAAGGACAAAATGGTTTACCAGATACGCGAGTTCGAGCGAAGGGTCAAGGCCCAGCCCACGGACATGGTGCTCCGCTACAGCCTGGGAAAGTTGTACTTCGAGGCGGGCCTCCTGGACAAGGCGGTCGCGAACTTCCAGCGCGCCAAGAACGACCCCAAAATCAAGAGCCGAGTGCAGGCCGACCTCGCCCGCACGCTCATCAGGATGGGCCAGAACGACCTCGCAATCTCCATGCTGGGCGAATCGATAGAGGGAAAACTGGCGATGGACGAGGACAAAAAGGCCGTCCTTTACTTGCGGGCGGAGGCCTACTACAACCTGCGGAAGTACGCCGAGGCCCGCAAGGACCTTGAGATGATTTACCTCGAAGACATCGGCCACAGAGACGTCGCGCAGAAGATCAAGGAAATCGACGATCTGATGAAAGGTCAGCAGCAAGAGGATTCTAGCGAACGGATACACGCCTTCACAACTGAATGGCTCGAGAAACTAGAAGCGTTCGAGGAATCTTTCAAGAAGACACAGCATACTCCTCAAATAAAAGAGCTCGGGAAGACTATTGCAGAAATGCAGTACTGGCACTTTAAGGATCACGCCGCTCGCGCACGTTTTGATGCGACGATCGCAGCATTGAAAGAGTGCCTGCCAAGCATGCAGCCTCGCCGCGAGGCGATCCAAGCACAGCAGGCTTTGATAGAGATGGAAACGCTAGTAGCAAAGTACTATCCCAAGCAGTAGTATATGCGCCGGACGTCGCGCAAAAGATAAAAAAATCGACGACATGATGAAAGGCTCCGCCTCGCAGCAGTAGGTCAAGGCAGGCTTGAGGCTTGAGGAAGTGAGGGCACTGGTTTTCCTTTTTCCATTTTTCTTTTTCCTTTGAAACTTTAATTTCCTGAGGGGCTTTTTCAGATTTTCTCGGAGGCATAGTTACACTCAATGGCACATTCAAGATCAGCAACAAAACGAATCAGGCAGAACAAGAAGAACCGCCTCGCCAACAAGGCGGCAATGTCGGCCCTGAAAACCCAAATCAAGCGGTTCGCCGCCATCGCCGCCGCGGGCGATGCCGCGAAGGCCAACGAGGAATTCCTCAGGACCGTCAGCATCGTTGACAAGGCCGCGAAGGTCGGAAGGCTCCACCCAAACAACGCCGCCCGCAAGAAATCGCGCCTTGCAAAGATGCTCGCCAAAACGCAGGCCGCAAAGTAAACACAGGCTTGAGACTCGAGGCTTGAGGCTTGAGGTGAGACATACAACTCGGGCCTCAAGCCTTCTTTGACCTTTATGCGCCCCCCGTGCATTTCACCTTTGACCTGAACTGATGCTCGTCTTCGGAATAGATACCTCGTGCGACGACACGTCCGCCGCGCTTGTGGAGGACGGCGCGCGCATCATCGCCAGCACGGTCGCATCCAGCGTGGACCTGCACCGCGACTTCGGCGGCATCGTCCCGGAAATCGCCTGTCGCTCCCACATCCGCGACCTCGTCCCCGTCATCGACGCCACGATTAAGCAGAGCGGCCGCTCGCTCAAGGACATCAACGCCGTCGCCGTTACAAACCGCCCCGGCCTCATCGGCGCGCTGCTCATCGGGCTGAACGCCGCCAAGACGCTCGCCTACGTCCTCAACGCGCCGCTCGTCGCGCTCGACCACGTGTCCAGCCACATCTATTCCGTCCACATGGAAAACCCGGCGCTGCAATTTCCCTACGTCGCCCTCGTCGCATCAGGCGGGCACACTCACCTGTACCACTGCACAAGCCACTTCGAGCACCGCCTGATCGGCAAGACGCTCGACGACGCCGCCGGCGAGGCGTTCGACAAGGTCAGCGCAATCCTCAACCTCGGCTACCCGGGCGGGCCGAACATCGAGCGCGCCGCGAAGGGAGTCGCGCCGGGGCCGCTGCGCCTCAAGAGAACATATCTCGGCGGAGATTCGCTGGACTTCAGTTTCAGCGGAATCAAGACCGCGGTCCTCTATCACGTCCGCGGCCAGGACGCCGGCCAGTGCCGCCGCATCCGGCGGAGGCGCAAAGTCAAGCCCGCCCGTCAAGCCACGCCGCCGGAGATCGCCGCGGAATTCCAGGAGGCCGTCGTCGAGGTTCTCGTGACGAAACTCATGGCCGCGTCAAAAAATCTCCGCGTACCGGCGGTAACAGTGTGCGGAGGCGTCGCCGCGAACGAGCGGCTGCGCGAGGCCGTCGCGCAGGCCTGCTCGCGCGCGGGCGCTGCGTGCTACTTCCCCTCGAAGGCGCTCTGCACTGACAACGCGGCGATGGTTGCGGGGCTTGGATACCATTACGCCGCCGCCGGAAGGCACTCCCCTCTGGATGTCGATGCCGTGGCGACAAGTTGGTAGCGGATTCCTTCATAATCGCGTCCACAATTATTCCCGCCTGCGGGGTATTTCGCCCCATGTCTCATTAACCTAACCAAATTCGTCGGTTATGACAATTCTCGGCGCAGAAACTGACAATATTCGGCAAACGTCCCCTTCGCCTTCTTTTGCCGGGCGCATCCAACCATCGTAACATCCGCATATTGCAGATGTTACAGCCCGGGGCGATTATCCCGCCATCGGCATGCCATTTGCCGTAATTCTAATGGGTCGAGATGCGGGGGCTGCGAACAAAAACATATAAAATTTAAGCTTCGCAGACCCCCCATCCCCGACCGGTCTTTGAGAATTACAGGAGAAGCCCGGCATCAAACGCCAGGGGGAACCGCCCACTCCAACGCACTTTGAGGCTTGAAGTACGTCGGTACAGGATTCGGAAACACGTGGAATGGGCGCCCTCTGGCGAGAATAAAACCCAAGTAAATGGACATGGTAAACACATAGGGCGGGGCGAGCTAACAAACTACGCTTTTTATAAAGAAGGCCCTGCGCCCTATGTCTTGAAGACAAGCCCGAGCTTCGGGATTAAATAGATGGGCAGTGCACAAAGCCGCGGAACCCGGTAGCGACGGTTCCGGAAAGGAGAGGGCTACACCAAATGTTAAGAATCGTGGGGTCGGAATTTAGAGAAAATAATTGTCCGGATATAGTCCGACCCCACGCGTAATGATACTCCTTTTTCTCCTTTAACTCCTTTTTGCAGAGCAGTTGTAGTCAGACTCTTACGAGCAGGCTATGACTGCTTTGCCCTTTTATAGGCAAAGGCCCACGGCGCGACATGCTGGTATGTGCTATAAAACATGTTCCCAAACACGCGCATCCACGGCTCGCCCAACTTTACATATCATAAGTTATGAAATGTAAAGCACCCACGCAACCCCGCGTCCAAAATCCTGAATCGTGAATCCAGAATCCTGAATATGCAGGTCTCACCGGAGGCGAAAATTCCGCGCGCTGTCCAGCCGCTAACTCTTGGCAACATAAGAGCTAACAGCCGCACAGCCTTTTGCTCGTTACTTATCCCTTATCCCTTATCCCCTATCCCTTATCCCCTATCCCTTATCCCCTATCCCTTATCCCTCTCAAGTCTCATTTCCTCAAGCGACGCCTCGGCGTCCCGATCATATCGGGGCCTTGCTTCCGACATGCTATTATGTGTTTTTCCGCCCATTTTGAGCGGGGTTCGGCAGCCCAAAGTCCGCCCACAACCGCCCCAGTCCCCACAAAATCGCAGGAAATCTCAGAATCCCGACACATCTTGTGCAGGGCCATGTTGATAGATTGTTAATAACAAGGAGGCGCGAAGCGTAAGGCGCGACTCATGAACTCACGCCCCTCTTCTCCCGATTTCACTCCGTTCACCCCCAAAGGACCGGTTATAGTATAATAGTGGTATTCTGGTACCAAAATACCACTTTCATATTTTCTCCTCTATTTATTGAGGTGGCAATCGATGAGTGTCACGCGGATGGCGCGCGTGAGGTGTCGCGCGAGCGATGCGCGAAGCCAGGAAGAATTCTTGCCGCAGATGGACGCAGATATGATAAACGAAGAACGAAAAACCCTTAAAACCGCAGACGACGCCTTGCGGCGTCCCGACTTATCGGGATTACGCACTCCGATGAAGCATCGGGGCTTCAAGGTCGGATTTCGCAGACATGACAATGAAAGAACGAAGAACCACAAAGGAAAATCGTTTCATCTCCTGCTAATCCCGTTATCCAGATTTCCAGTTGTCCAGACATCCCGATGTCCACTCATCCCCAATCCCTCATCCCTATTCCGTGATTTCGATTTCAACGAGGAAGATTTCGCCGTTGCGCCACATCAGGGTGTGGAATTTGGTAGGCGAGTCGAAGAGCAATCCTGCGTTTTCGTTTGTTTCGCGATATTGCTTATCACACTGTGCCCCGTCAACAACGATGGAGCGCTGCCCGTCGGCCTCCACAAGGTAAGCGATGTGCTTGGAGTCAGGGCTGAAGACCATGCTCCAGCCGTGTACCCACCGGTAGGTCTGTCCTTGCTTGCCGTCTACGACGGCCCAATGTTCCTGACCGCGGTATGCGGCGTAGGCGACGTGCGTGGAATCTGGGCTGAAGAGCACGTCAGAGGAAATGCTGTCATACTCCTTTCCTTCCGCGCCGTCAACGACCACGAAATCTTTCTTTCCGCGTCCAGCACAGTAGGCGACGCGGCTGGAGTCTGGGCTGAAAACGGGATACCTTGCCCAGTCGTACTCTTTTCCCTCGACCCCGTCAACGATGATAATTTTCTTACCATCGCGGTACGCGCCATACACAAAGCGTTTCGAGTCTGGGCTAAAGAGCAGATCCGACTCGATCCCGGAGTACTCCTTTCCCTCCGCGCCATCGATAACCACGAATTCATTTTCCCCGCGAGCGGCGACATATGCGACGCGCGTGGAGTCCGGGCTGAAGATCACGCCAGAGGGTGGCCTGTCGTACTGGTTTCCTTCCACATTACCGAGTACAATAAAAAATTTCCCAGCGCGCTCGGCGTTGTAGATAAAGCGCTTCGAGTCGGGACTGAAGACAAAACCGCCTACGTTGCCGTACTCTTTTCCTTCGCCCCCGTCAACAACGGCAACCCGTTTCCATTCGCGCTGCGCGACGTACGCGACGCGCTTCGAGTCGGGACTGAAGAACACATCAGAGGCAATAATAGTATACTCCCTTCCTTCGACGCCGTCGACGACGACCAGTGGTTGGCCGCGACGCCGCGCAACGCAGGCAATGCGCTTTGAGTCCGGGCTGAAAACGATTGAGTCCTCATGGATTTCGCCATATCCGTTTGTCTGGTTGCCGTCAACGACGAGAACCCATTCCTCCCCGCGCCCAGCCACGTAAGCGACGCGCTTTGAGTCCGGACTGAAGACGATTGAGTCCTTCCGGATCTGATCATATTCCTTTCCCTCGGTCCCGTCAACGACGACCAGTTGCTTCTGCCCTCGCGCCGCCGCGTATGCTAGGCGCTTGGAGTCAGCACTGAAAACCAGGTCACTGCTAATACTGTCATATTCCTTTCCTTCCGCAGCGTCGACAACCACGAATAGTTTCTCCCCGCGAAACGCCTCGTACGCGACGCGCTTCAAATCCGGGGATATAACGAAGGTTCCACCAATGGCACCATCAACGACCTTGCCGAGGGAAGTTTCGGTGATTTTGAGTTTCGGCGCTGGGGGATTCTGGTTGTCCGCCTGCTTTGGCTCTTCAGCAAAGAGTGAAGGGCAGGCAAGGACCATGAAGGCCGCGAGTGAAATGGCGAGCATGCGTTTCCCAAACTTGAACATTGTCCTGCCTCCAATATTAGCGTTGATGTGTGCGGTACAATCTTCTCCTATTGCGGGTTTTCCGTCAAGAGGTTTTTGGCGCTATCTTCACCACGGAGAACGCAGAGAACGCCGAGATAGGCTGTTAGACTGTTAGCCCGTTAGACTATTAGAACCGAACAGCCGAACAGTCTAAATGTCGAACAGTCTGGATTCTCCGTGGGCTCCGTGTTCTCTGTGGTTGGCTGGCGGTTTATTGGGGGACAAATTTTCTTGAAATGGGCGGGCGGCTGTGTTAGCATTCGCCGTTTCTCGCTATACTCTGAGCGTTACTACCCGGAGGAGTCTCTATGGCGAAGTACCAGACTTCGGATATCAGAAATGTAGTGCTCTTGGGCCACGGCGGCAGCGGCAAGACGACGCTCGCCGAGGCCGTCCTTTTCAAGAGCGGCGCCGTCAACAAGATGGGCGCCGTCGACGAGCGCAATACGATAAGCGACTACGCCAGCGACGAGAAGGAGCGCAAAATTTCGATAGACGCCTCCGTGCTTCACTGCGACTGGAAGGGCAAGCGGATAAACATCATCGACGCGCCGGGCTACCCGGACTTCACTGGCGCGGCGCTGCAGGGGATTGCGGCGGCGGAGACGGCGTTCATCGTCATCAACGCGAACGCCGGGCTTGAACTGAACGTCCGCAAGATGTGGGAGCAGGCGGGCAGGCGCGGCGTGGGGCGCGCGCTCATCATCAACCGCCTTGACGGCGACAATATTGATTTCGACACGCTGCTCGGCGAAATCCACGAGGCCTTCGGCAAGAACTGCATCCCGTTCAACCTGCCCACGGGAGTGGGCGCGAACTTCAAGGGCGTGGAGGGCGTGCTCACCCCCGGCGCAAGCCCCAGGCCCGTCATCGGCATGGCAATCGAGGAGGCGAACCAGCAACTGATTGAGACCATCATCGAGGCCGACGAGAAGTTGATGGAGAAATACCTGGAGGAGGGAAAGGTGTCCGACGCGGAGGTGGCCGGGGTGTTCGCGAAGGCCATCGCGCAGGGGCAGGTGGTGCCGATACTCTGCATGACCGCGGCGAACGCAACGGGAGTGGATGCCCTCTTGAATTTCATCGCGCAGTTTTGTCCCTCGCCGGTTGAAGGGCTGAAGCGCGTGATGGTCGGCGCGGACGGGAAGGAAACGCCGATTGACCCGACATCGCCCAGGTTCTGCGCGCAGGTGTTCAAGGTGAACATCGACCCGTTCGTGGGAAAACTGAGTTTCTTCCGCGTGCTGTCCGGTTCGCTGAAGACCGACACGATGGTCTTCAACCCGCGCGTCGGCAAGAACGAGCGCACGGGGCACCTGCTCAGCGCGCAGGGCAAGGACACGCAGAACGCCGCGGAAATCATCAGCGGCGACATCGGCGCGATTGCGAAGGTGGAGACAATCCAGATGAACGACACGCTCTGCCAGGAAGACGCGCCGATACAGGTGAAGAAGATAGAATTCCTGCGGCCGATGGTGGCGCTGGCCGTGGAGCCGAAGAGCCGCAAGGACGAGCAGAAGATAAGCGCGTCGCTGCAGAAACTGGCGGACGAAGACCCCACCTTCCAGGTGGAGCGCGACAGGCAGACAAAGGAGATGGTCATCCGCGGACTGAGCCAGTTCCATCTCGACATAATGATTGCGCGGCTGCAGCACCGGTTCGAGGTGGATGTGACGACGAAGCAGCCGAAGATTGCGTACCTCGAAACCGTCACCGCGAAGGGCGACGGCCACTACCGCCACAAAAAGCAGACCGGCGGGCGCGGGCAGTTCGGCGAGTGCTACGTGCGCGTGATGCCGCTTGAGCGCGGCAAGGGGTTTGAGTTCGAGAACATGGTGTTCGGCGGCGCGGTTCCGTCGAACTTCATGCCGGCAATCGAAAAGGGCGCGCGCGAGGAGTTGGAGCGCGGGATTCTGGCGAACAGCCCCGTGGTTGACGTGCGCGTGGAGGTGTATGACGGTTCGTACCACGACGTGGACTCGGACGAGCAGTCGTTCAAGATAGCGGGCGCGCGCGCGTTCCGCGACGGCTTCATGAACGCGAAGCCCGTTCTGCTCGAACCCATCGTGAACATCGAAATCACAATTCCCAGCAAATTCATGGGCGACATCGCCGGCGACCTTAGCGGCCGCAGGGGGCGGATAGTCGGCATGGATTCCATCGGAAACCTTCAAGTTATCAAGGCCCAGGTGCCGATGAAGGAGATTGGAAAATACTCAACCGAACTGCGGAGCATGACCGGCGGCGAAGCCTCGTACACGGTCGAGTTTTCGCACTACGACATAGTGCCGCACAAACTCGCCGAGGAAATCATCGCCCAGGCGAAAAAAACAACAGAAGAAGAATAGCCCCGCAGCCGATAATCCTATCAATCGGCCATCTCATTACCGCCCCGACACTCTCATCGTATTTACAAATGAAAGGTCGGGACGGTCAAATCGTGCCATCACCGCACCCATTGCGCGTTGGGAATCAATACGCGCCTTGATCCACACGTTGTACCGGAGATTCAGCAATGCTTACAATGGAAGAACTCCTGCAGATGCTGGTCGAGAGAAAGGGCAGCGACCTTCACATCACCGCCGGCTCCCCGCCGAAGGCCAGGATAGACGGCTCGCTCATCGACATGACGGACGAGAAACTCGCCCCGAAGGACACGCAGCGCCTTCTGTACAGCGTGCTCGACAGCGACCAGATAGCGACCTTTGAAAAAAACCTGGAACTCGACCTCTCCTTCGGCATACAGGGGCTGGGGCGCTTCAGGACCAACGTCTTCAGACAGCGCGGCGCCATCGGCGGCGTGCTCAGGATGATACCGTTTGAAATCATGGGGTTTGACGACCTGGGACTTCCGGGGCCGCTGTGCCAGTGGCTGTGCCACCTGCCCAAGGGGCTAATCCTTGTTACCGGCGCGACCGGCAGCGGAAAATCCAGCACGCTGGCGGCGATGACCGACTACGTCAACTCGACTCTCAACTCGCACATCATCACCATCGAAGACCCGATAGAATTCATCCACCGCAACAAGCAGTGCCTGATCAACCAGCGCGAGGTCGGCAGCGACACGCACGGCTTCAAGGAGTCCCTGCGCACGATTTTGCGGCAGGACCCGGACATTGTGCTCATCGGAGAAATGCGCGACCAGGAGACCATCGAGGCGGCTCTCACGATTTCCGAGACCGGCCACCTCACTTTAGCCACCCTGCACACCAGCGACAGCGTGCAGACCATCAACCGCATCATCGACGTCTTCCCCGCATACCAGCAGCAGCAGATACGCACGATGCTGTCCTTCACGCTGCAGGCCGTCTTCTGCCAGCAACTGATACCGAGAGCCGACGGGCACGGGCGCACGCTTGCATGCGAGATACTCGTGGCCACAAGCGCCGTGCGCGCGCTCATCCGCGACGACAAGGCTCACCAGATATATTCCATCATCCAGACCGGCGGCAAGTTCGGCATGCGCACCATGAACCAGTCGCTCGTGGAACTTGTGACGCGCGGAACGATAACGCGCGACGAGTCCTTCAACCGCACGACCGACCCGGACGACCTTGCGCGCAGTTTCGAGAAACGCGGCATGCCCGCCATCGCGCCAGTTACCCGGAGAATCACGATATGAAGCCCGCGAGGAAAGAAGAGACGGCGCTGGAACTCCTGATGCACGAGAAACTCCTCGACGCGAACACCGCGGCGCAGATCAGTTCGCGCGCGGGGGACCTCGGCGAGAGCCCGGTGGAGGCCGCAATCTCGTCGGGCGCGGTGAAGGAAAAGGACATCGCAAAGACTCTGTGCAAGCACCTTTCGCTCCCCTACCTCGACGCGGCGAGATATTTCGTGAAGCGGGAGGTCTTCGACCTCATGCCCATGGAGTTCTGGGAAAAGAACCGCGCAATGCCGCTCGACAAGATAGGAAACATCCTTACCATCGCGATTGCGGACATTCTGCCGGGCAATGTAAAAGAGGAAATTGAAGCCTCGACAAACTGCGCGGTGGCGATGTATGTAACAACGCACGGCGCCCTCGCGCAGGCGCTCCACGCAATCAAGGAACAGTTACAGGCGAAACCACAGGGCTGAAATGACGAAATTCGACAAACGGCTCACGAAACTGCTGTCAAAGCACGGCCTGTTCAAGGAAGACGAGGCGGACGGCCTGCTGGAGAAGTGCGCCAGCGAAAAGAAGGCGCTCAGCGAAGTCGTCATTGAAGACGGCATTGTTACCGAAAAGGACCTCATCGCCGCCGTGTCGCTGGAAGCGGGCCTGCCGCCAATCGACCTGGAAAACTACACCCCGGACGAGGACGTCCTCGCCGCGTTCCCACAGGACCTGGCAAAGGCCAACGAGGTCCTGCCAATATCCAAACTGGACAACATCCTCACGCTCGCGGTCGCCAACCCGTTCGACGTCCTCAAACTGGACGACCTGCGCACCAAGACGGGCTGCGAGTTGCAGGTGGTGATCAGCACCTCCTACCGCATCCGCCGCGCCATCCCCGCCGCCTACAACCCCAACGAACAGGCGATGGAGGAAATCTTCGAGGGCATGGCCAAGCCGGAGGTGGAACTCGCCAAGGCCGACGAAGACGAGAAGGAAATAAGTCTGGCCGAACTGACCGACGCCAGCGACGAATCGCCGGTAATAAAGATCGTGAACCTCACCATCGCTCAGGCGATTCACGACAAGGTGAGCGATATTCACATCGAGCCGATGGAAAAGAAACTGCGCGTGCGCTACCGGCAGGACGGCATCCTGCGCGAGACCATCAACCCGCCCAAGCAGATGGGCGCGGCGCTCGTCTCCCGCATAAAGGTCATGGCCGGCCTCGACATCGCGGAGCGCCGCAAGCCGCAGGACGGCAAGTTCCGCCTCAAGGTCGAGGGCCGCGCGGTGGACTTCCGCGTTTCCATACTGCCGACCATTCACGGCGAAAAGGTTGTGCTCCGCGTGCTGGACACCAGCAACCTCGCGCTGAGCCTGGACAACCTGGGCTTCGAGTCGAAGGCGCTCTCCGACCTGCGCGGCGCGCTGGCCGCGCCCTTCGGGATGATCCTCGTCACCGGACCCACCGGCAGCGGAAAGAGCACCACTCTCTACTCGTCACTCAAGGAAGTGATGACCATACAGGACAACATCGTTACCGTTGAAGACCCGGTCGAGTACGAACTGGGCGGCATAATCCAGGTGCCGGTAAGCGTCAAGCGCGGGCTTACTTTCGCGGTGGCGCTGCGCTCGATTCTGCGCCAGGACCCGGACATCATAATGGTGGGCGAAATCCGCGACGCCGAGACCGTGGACATCGCGGTGAAGGCCGCCCTCACCGGGCACCTCGTGCTGAGCACGCTCCACACGAACGACGCCGCCAGCGCCGTGACGAGAATGATAGACATGGGCGTTGACCCGTTCCTGGTCGCATCCAGCGTGCTGCTCGTCAGCGCGCAGAGGCTCGCGCGCAAACTCTGCACGCTCTGCCGCGAGGAAATCGACGCGCCGAAGGAAAGGCTCATCGCCATCGGCGCCAAACCGGAAGACCTCAAGGACGCCAGGATTTACCGCGCGCGCGGCTGCAACCGCTGCGCGGAAGGATACCGCGGGCGCTTCGCGCTTCTTGAGACGCTGCCCGTTGACGACACGACGAGGAACATGATCATCAAGGGCTCCAACCAGATTGAAATCAAACAGCACGCCGTCAAGAACGGCATGATAACCCTGCGGCGCTGCGGACTGCTCAACGCGCTGCGCGGCATCACGTCCATCGAGGAAGTCCTCCGCGTCACCATGGCCGACTGACCCAGTCAAGGGGGTCAGACGCCAAAGAGGACCCCGACCTTTCAGTTAGACGAAAGTGAGGAATGTCGGGGGACGGGAGGGGTCTGACCACCGTTACCCGCAAGACTGGAATGCAGCCACTGGAGAAACCCGCCTCAAATTCCCTTGCAAACGTGGACACGCTATCTTAAGATTCATGGGTTGATACCACACCGATTGAAATCGGCAATTAGTTTGGAGGCGCGATATGGGTAATGAAACCAATGGCATCGTAGTACGTTGTTCCTGTGGAAAGGCCTTGAGAGCGAGAATGGAGTTGGCCGGCCGGACCGCCAAGTGTCCATCTTGCGGAACGCTCCTTACGGTTCCAATCCCGCCTCGCCAAACACCCGCAACGCAGACTCCGTCTCAGTCCTTTGCCCCGCCCTTTGCACAGGCACGGCCGCGCACTGATGACATGCAGGCGCCGCCAATGAAAGTGGTGTTCTGGGTCATGGGCGCGGTGGGACTTGTCATAGTGGGCGGCATAATTTTCATGGCGGTCAGGCTTTCCCGCCCAACCGAGCCGAACAACCAAACACCCATCGCCTCTGTGCAACAGCCCGCAAGAGAGACAACAGGGAACAACCCGGCACCATCCACAAACACCCCGGCCCCAAGCCAGCCCGCCGCTCCGGCTTCCCCGCCCGCCGCGGACAGTGTTTCGCAACCCGCTCCGCAAACAACCCCGGAACCCGCGCCCCAAGGGCAGAATCCGCCGAATGCTTCCCCGCCCGCTGTAACGCCGGGAACCGCACCAGCGCCAGAGAATCAGCCCGTCGCGAATGGCCTGCAAGACTGTATTCCCCACGAAATGACCGCAGAAGAGGCGTCCAAGTTCCCATCAGATCCTGCCTTGGCAAATACATATACTATAGAAGCATATGACGCGGAAACTGGAAAGATCGACCGATTGACGGAAACCGAAGAGAAAGCGATGCGGGACGTATTAAGCACATTGAACCTGCAACTACAAAAGGATCGTGAGCAGATGGTGCGGGAATTCGTACGTATATTGGGGTATGAGCGAGCGCGTAAGCACCAAATAACCTTCTACGACAAGGATGGCAAAGCAATCTGCGTTTGGCCATGGCCCGCTAAGGGCGGCGCCGCAGGCAACATGGTGATCACTAAAGATAAGGCACTCACGGCAAAGGAAGTTGAAACGATCCTGCAAGGCCTAAATTTTTACTGGGACAGATGGTCCATCATAACTTCAGACAAGACAAACGACAAGTGGGCAGTTCTGGATATCCAAAATAAAGAAACAAAAGCAAGGATTGCGCTAACTTTCCCAACGGATAGGGACATTATCGCGGGTGCTCCGGTCAGTTGTGATTACGGCATTGGCGTCACGAATGATGAAAGCGGACGAGCAGCAATCTTGAATCTTACCGAAAAAATGTCGACACAACTCCGCGACGCATGCGTTGATCTGTTGAAGGAATATGACAGCACAAAGAAAGATATTTCCAAGAAAACAGAGGCTTACGAACTATCGGTTGATAAAAAAGGAATCACAATCCGCCCCCTTTCCGCCAAACTGCCCTTTGCCGATATTCCACATTAAGCGAGCGGACCAGTCTGGGTGGGGTACGCTACAAGGCATAGAAATAAGTCACTATCGCGTTCCTTGCAAAAAGGCGGGCACGCTTTATAATCTCATTTCATGGAAGCGGAAAGAAAAATCGAACTCAACCCCGATGATTCGCCGTATTGCCTCAACGAGACGCCGGCAATCCGCGAGCGGATTCAGGCGGACCTGCGCACGGTTGTCGCCGCGGTGCTTGAGGCCGTCACGCCTGTCCGACCCGTAACGGCGATTGCGCTTGTGGGCGGCTTCGGCCGCGGCGAAGGCGGCGTACTTATGCGCGAAGGCCGCCCCGCTCCGGTCAACGAC
>Ga0315284_10001238_pt1 | contig 36352 bp, 33 predicted proteins | sample YL17G09_16_MG_FD_203696 | JGI IMG/M metagenome (GOLD analysis project Ga0315284, IMG submission 203696) | Sediment microbial communities from Yellowstone Lake, YNP, Wyoming, USA - YL17G09_16 | ecosystem: Environmental > Aquatic > Freshwater > Lake > Sediment | place: USA: Wyoming | collected...
ATCAAAAGCTCGGCCTGTTCGATAAGTTCACTCCGGCCGGCCAGTTCATACGGACGCGACCCAGCACCAGGAGTGAATGGATTTTGAAGCTGGTCCATGTATAAAGACCTTTACATAATTTAACAGAGTATACACGTAATCTGATAAACTAGGTTAAACTCCGTATATATTACACAAATACCCAATATTACACATGTATTATGGTGCCCCGTTGTTGCTTCGCCCGATCTTTTTACTGACCACAGTGAAATAGGGCGGAGTATGGGAGAGGCCAGACCGGCCGACGGTTCCTCAGTGTCGGCGTGGAATTCTACATGCCGAATCCGGCCTTTAAAACATGGCTAGAAAACGACAAGGAGCTGAAGGCAAAGGGCGTAGCGAAGTCTCAACGGCCGGCAGAGCCCAAGCCGGACAAAGATTTTCCCAGCAAACAGAAGATTGCCACCATCCTCCTGCGTCGCTTCAAATGGATGGCCTCCTGGATCAGCGTCAAGGCGATCGTTGCTGACGCTGCCTGAAGAGTATCGGTTTCTAGCCGCCATAGATCCGACATGGCGGTCCTTGGACGTCGTAAAGGCTTATGCCTTTCGATGGCTAGTTGAGGTTGTGATTGAAGATTGGAAGTTGTACGAAGGGTTTGGGAAGATGGCCTGCCAGCAGCGCGAAGAGGGTGCTCGCAGAAGCTTGTGCCTGAGCATGCTGGTAGACCACTTCCTTCTCCAAACTCCCGAGCAGCTTCGTCTTGCGCGCGCCGGCCAGCCGTTAAATACGGTCGGGACCTTGATGAACCAATTGCAGTTGAGCTGCCTTCTTAAAACAGTCGAGGGGATTCTTGCCAACCCCGATCCGACGGCAGCCCTCCAGGATCTCGCGCAGCAGCTTCGAGAAGTCATCGTCTTGCGTCCATCGGACAAGCACATGTCGGGTAAAGAGTTCGCTGATCTGGGGCCATCGTCGTCACTAAGCCGACGATTAGGCAAGGTGAGGTAGACCCGGCCAGAAGTAACTCATAATCAGGCGGTCATCACCGCCCGGGGGCGGAGCCGTGCATCAACGCGTCTATGTCCGCCGGAATTCCTGGGAAGTCGAGTGATACGGTGTTTTGGCATTTTTGATCTGCATGGCTGTCCTCCCTCATTAGAATCTATGGGGGCTAAGGGTACCATGTCAATCGATGCCAACGAAACCATTTTGCGAAGACCTGAAAGCTGATCACGTGATCTTGAAGGATGATGTCCCCCTGAGCTCGTCGGTGCGGTGGACCGGGTGGATTGATAGAGAGCCGGTTGGGATTGAGTCGCTTAGGGCCTAACGGTCCCTCCCTGGCGCGAGTCCACCCAGCTATACCGCTCCCGAATGAATTTGCGCTAGGAAATCCCTCAAATGGATGTTCAAATGAGCTTCACCTAATTAACTAGACTGGGCTGCGCGGCTAACTTTATGCTTCCGGATTCGCTGAGCGCTAGCCATCCAATTTGCCTCTTTGAATAAGGGGCCACCGTACAGCAGCGGCAAATCGAATGTTGGCCAACTTAGAGCTAAGAAATTCTGTGGAATCCAATCATGCGCCTGCGGCACCGGAGCAAATTTTCACTCGGCCTAGTCGTGACGAGCCGCAATCTCGCCGCCTTCTACCTATGAAGCTGCGCCGGCTATCTGCCGCCCCCCTCACTAACGGCCCCTTGATGCGCCACCTAGCCGTGATCACGCTGCTAGCTTTTGCCGCCCTACTTGCGGTGGGCGCCCTCGCTACTCGGATTGATATACTGCTCCATCGCGACTACCTACGAGGCGTCATCCAAAGTCTCGAATGGTTGGTCCTCGCCGTTTCAACCCTCTGGCTGGCTAAGACCCGGCCGCTCTTACTGGCGGCACTTTGGAGCTTTTTAATTGCGGTCATTGCGCATTCGTTCTGCAATCTTTATTGGCCTTCCTTGAGGCCTGGGGTCCCCGTCCAGGATTACCTTTTAACCGACCAAGTCTCGTCCCATTACTCGTTTAACCTTGCCAAGGTCTACTGGCGCCACATAGCCCTCGTTTTGCTTTCCTCTAGCGCCGCCGCCTCGGCCTATGCTGCCGTAAGCCCTACAAAGCAGCGTCAGTTCAAGTGGCTATTGGGCACAGTCTTCGCACTTGCATTTGCCGTGGTGGCCCTCCAAACCTTCTACAACCTTAATTTTCTAGCAGCGGGTAGTGGCACAGCCATGATCGCTCGCCGGGCCCCTGGATTGTTCGAGGACTCGGGCGCTTCCACGGTTTACTATGCTGCCCTGATTTCAGGCATGTTTTTTTTGGCGCTCTTTGGTCCTTTTACGCTAAAAGAACGCATTTTATGGGTTGCCGCTACTATCACTGCTACAGCCTTTGCCTATGGTACGGGAGGCCGGATCTTCTTCGTGTCGATTTTAGTCAGTGGGTTTGTCGCTGTGAGCCTCGCAGGAACGGACCTGCTGCTGAGGATCCGCCGAAAGCACTCCTACCAACAGCATCTGCTGATTCTTGGTGCCGCTACCATATTGGTCGGCATCGGGTTCAGGGCTTCTTCGCAAATGCGCAAGGTCTGGACTGCGTTCGATATTCCTCACTCTTTATCAAGACAAGGGCTTTGGATCTGGCTCACTCAGCTCGGCAACCGCATAGACCCTATTCGAGCCGTACACATGAAGGTCATGCTACGCGCTTTCATCCGCCACCCCTGGTTTGGTACCGGTCTCGGCAGTTTCCACGTCAATTACTATGAGCACCTTGATTGGGCGCTCGCAACCGGCGGCAATAAATATGCCGATCCCCCAGCCTCATTTTTCCTCATGATCGCCTCCGAGCTCGGACTGGCCGGCGTAGTCCTCATCGTCGTCGGATGTTGCTTACTCGTCAGAGCCGCCCGCCTTATGCTCAGAGCATCTATAGGCGACGGTGGGTTGACCAAGGCTCAAGCCGCTTGGCAATGTGCCGGCGTCGGTATCCTTATCAGCCTTTGCTGCAGTTTTCTGATTGGTGCCCATCTGCTATTTTTATCGGCAAGCAGCCTCCTAGCCCTTGGTCTGTTTGCCATCACCTATCCAAGACACGATCCGAGCATTAAACGACGCTGGGCTGCACGAGTGCTCTTTTCCTGCGCTCTGCTACTATTGACCCATTGCGTCATCCTCTTTTGCACCGCACCCAGAGTGCCGCAATTTCGCTGGTCGGTACGTGGCCAGGCGCAAGTGCCTGTCAGCCCTTCTGTACCAATTGGCACCCAAGGTTTTGTCGGCGGCTGGATACCTTCGGGTGGGGAAGTTTTATATGTAGGCCTGCCGGTGCGCATTTTTGTCGAAATGCCCCCCGAATTTTACCCTCTCAAGGTCACGGCGACCTTTGTTGACCAAAGCGGTAGCGAGCTGGCAATCAGCGATTATGTTGTCGAAGCTTATGACCCGCATCAGCCTTGGCGTACATTCGATCTGACTACGGACAGGGCGGCCGGATGCGCGGACTCGATTGGGCCCGAGCATTTTTGTTCTGTTCGGATTGTGACTAAGCCGGTTTGGTCCTGGGATGGGCAGAAGATGGGATTTTTCTTGGTGAAGACTGCGGGCTAGGGTCAAAAAAGGGGGGGGTGGCTGGTGGCGGAAGAGAGATCCTTCGTGGACGCTACCGGCCGTTAGAATCACTCCAAGTGCTGGGTAAACGCAGAACCTGCAAAGCAACCATAGGCTGCCTTCAAAATGACACGCCAGGATCTTTTATGATCTGGATCATGAGCGCACGAACTTCAAGTTAGATTTAGCGTAAACATCTGGCCGGAGTTCCCACCCAGACTTTCCCTGTTAAAAGGTCCTTGGTAACTACACTACCGGCACCGATGATCATCCCGTCCCCGATGGTGACACCTGGCAGTATAATAGCTCTAGCTCCAATCCAGACCCGGTCACCGATTCGAACACTCGCGACTGCATCGTGTAAGTCGTCACCCTCGTGGTTGGTAGTGGCGATGACACAGAATGGTCCGATTTTGCATTTTGCACCGATCGTCACTTTACCAATGCCGTCAACCGTGAGACCGCGATTAATAAAAGTACCCTTTCCAATGACAAGATTTTGAGCTCTGTCTAGATAGAAAGGACGCCTCACATAACACCCTAGAATAGGTACTTTGCAACCAGCAAGCCGTAAAAATCCCGTCGTAACCACTCGCAGGCAGTAAAAATCAGGAATACTATTGAAAATCCATAACCAAGCTCGAGTCCTAACAAAAGATAAGTCGAACTTAATAGAAAACAAAACTTCCCTGCATACTATTCCAAGTTTACGCTTAATAAGTTTGATCCTTTTCACGATCACCTAATTTCGCCCTTACGAAAGGGCCGCTACCCACCAGTTTACCCGCCTTTTACCAGCAAGGTAAACATATGGCGCAAACCATTTACTTGCTAAAAAATTGCGTGCGGCAGCAAGTCCCCTCAAATTCGTAGTCAATCCGTCGCGACATTCGCAGGTGAAATGCACTGGAAATACCGCCCTAGCAGTGCTAGCCTCAGATTTTGCATACTCCCCCAAATTTTTTTGAAATTAATTACGGGGTATGACTATATCTCATTCAAAAACTACGACAAATATACTTAAGATAGCAATATCAGGATTAGACACCCTTGACGATGGGAGCCAATATGCATTTTTTAGAGACCGAGCAACTATTACTCCGAGGCCTCCAAGCATCCGATGCTGATGGCCCCTATCATAAGTGGATGAATGATGCGGAAATAACGCAGTATTTAGAGTCTCGCTATGTTCCCCATTCGCCTGAAGATTTACGGCGTTTCATCGACCGCAAGGGTGATGAGAAAAATCTGTTTTTAGCCCTCTGCCTTAAGAACCAAGGTACTCACATAGGTAATATCAAATTAGGTCCGATCGATTTTATTCATCGTCGGGCTGATATCGGTATTTTGATAGGCGATAGGGCTCAATGGGGGAAGGGACTAGCAACGGAAGCAATTAGCGCCCTATCGGGGTTTGCGTTTAATGAACTCAATTTACACAAACTCACGGCCGGCTGCTACACGCCCAATATAGGCTCGGCAAAGGCTTTTGAAAGAGCCGGCTTTACCAGAGAGGCCGTTCTAAAAAATCATAATTTTTCAGGTGGTCAGTGGATCGATTGTATCTTGCTTGCGAAATTTAACGGCAGGTAAGATCAAGGCCGATGGGATCTAAACTGAAATTTTGTCCATTTTATTTGAGCCAAGTGATGGCGGCATAAGTCCGGTAAATTGATATGAAGTCGACGAAAGCAATTCTTGATAGACTGCCAGGGTGTGGGCAAACACAATCTCCTTGGAGAAGCGGCTGAGTACTAATTCTCGCCCCTTGTGGCCCATCGACGCCCGAAGTTTGGCATTCTCAATCAACTGCTCAAGTGCCTTTGCCAGTTCAACAGGGTCGCGTGGACTAACCAGATAACCATTGACACGGTCCTCGACAATCTCACGACACCCTGGCATGTCGGTAGTCACAATTGGCTTACCACAGGAAGCCGCCTCGATTAAGGTCATCGGCACTCCTTCTCTGTAGTAGCTGGGCAAAACCACAATATGGGCTGCTTGCAAAATAGCCGGCATATCACATCGGTCCTTAGGACCCATCCACTCTACGATTCCTTCGTCGCTCCAAGCCTGAAGCTGCGCTCTTGAAATAGAGTCTGGATTTTCTGTGTCAGCGTCGCCTACAAGCAGCGTCCGACAATCAACACCGCGCCTTTTAAGAAGGCGAGCTGCCTCGACTAGCTGCCCTATTCCTTTAGCCCAAAGCATCCTCGTTGCTGCTACCACCGCAATTTTACCAGCAACCTCAGGTATAGGCGAAAACTCCTGAGTATCAACCCCTGAACCTAGGATAAGTTTAGCGTGTGCTTCCTGGATAATACCTAAGGTTTTAAAAAATCTAAGATCGTCTGGATTCTCAAAAAGTACGCGTACCCGTTTACCGCCAAGTGCAATCTTAAGCAAATTCCTAAGCAGAAATTGAATGACCATTGATTTCTTAGTATCACCAGCAAACCCGCCACCAAGACCTGTGACTGCGCAAACTACGCCTTCTAGTCCCACCAATCTAGAAGCAATAGCTCCGTATATGATTGGCTTAATAGAAACGCAGTGCAAAATGGTCGGCTGCTGTTTCAAAAGAAACCTAATGATTGATAAAAAAGTGAATAACTCCAAAAAGGGATTAAGACTACGTCGCCAAAACTTTATGGGATAATATTGAAGACCTAGGCCCCTAATTTTTTCCTTAAAAACCCCCCGATTACAGGCCACTGTTACGATCGACCCAGAATCCAGTAATGAAACCGCTAGAGAGCTCCTGTGATTGAGGAAATACCAGTCCTCAGTCACAAGAAAAGCAACCTTAGGAGGTCGAATTTCCGTCATATATCCTGGCCCCCTAGACCCGTTAAAGGACTCTTTGTTCGCAAGAAATCAGTACCAGATCCATGAAATACCAAACACCCCGGGGGGCGTCACAGACTCGTGGAACGAGTTGCATCAGTTTTGGAGTCAAAGGCATGGCCGGCATCCAGCTTCCTGTCCCATGGCAAATAAATAGGCAACCTGTTTTGAAAATGATCCCAAAACGCGAATTCGTAGATATCTGGTTCGCGGTAAAAGCGCGCCTGGAAGCCGCTACTTATGTCCTCCCAGGGCAAGCCTCGCCGAAGCACATGCCGAAAAGCCGCAGAGCGAACGCGCATACGACTGTACTGGTGCTTACGACTCGGGCGCTCCGTGACAAATTCCTGAGTCAAAAAGTCATACATGAATTGACGAACAATAGTTGTAAAGGAATTATCCGTTTCAATGACATGAAGCACCTGGTTAGCGCTGAAATTCGCCCATAAAAAGTAAGTGCGGATTCCCTCAAGGGACTGCAGGGGAGCAAAAAGGGCATCGTCCTCGACTTCCCTTAAATATCGGTCAAAATTATAGGATTCAAGACTGCGCTCTTGGTCCAATTCGCCAGATACTGCACCCGTAGCGCAATCTAAGGTAGCTCCAGCCGAGGGCGGCCAGTACTGCACTTCGGGAAATAATGCCGACATCTGCTCACCAAGCTCGGCTTGGGAATTTTTAGGATTGGTTTCCGCAATCCTCTTGTCATCTGGATGTGCCGCTCGAAAATAACCCGCAAACGGTACCGCAAATTTTGGTTTCGTCTGTTTGACGGCATCGGTGAACTGTTTGAGCGATAGGTGCAAATTGCGGTCGACAATTTCCTTAATTTTAGCCTCGCTATATAGCTCCTCCCAGCAAACAGGAAACCCTGATGAAGCCCCCGAAAAAGGCGATAACAATACATCCACTGTTTCGGGAAGTACGCCGTCATTAAGATTAGAACAGTCGACTGTATTTAAAACTAAGTGACCCTTGTACTCCACCAGCAGTCCACTGTCATCGCGTCCCGTTGTATCAGGAAGTATCATCAGCCTCGTCTGTTCATCGAGCTCGTGCCATACGCCAAAGGGCAGGGGGAGAACATTTGTAAATCCCAGATTTAATAATGGAATCTCTACGGAGCGACTCTGATAAGCGGGGACGACGAAAAGATTGTCGCGTCGCTTCTCTGCCAAAAGCTGCAATGAATGAGGATGCAAATGGTCCGAATGATTATGACTGATATAAATAACTGAAGACTCAACAAGAGACTTAAGCCAGTCTGCTGGTGGTTGGTGCTCAAGCCACCATCCGACAACGCAACAAGGACCTTCAAGCCAAGGGTCTGTAAATATGGTATGGCTACCGGCCTTAATCTCCATGCAGGCATGGCTATAGAACCGCATCACGAGCTCTTGTGCTTTAATTGCCGTACGTGGCCGGAGGTTCACCTCCCAAGGTTTAATTTGCGGCAATTCGAACACAGAAACGACGCCTGTTGAAGACACTTCAACCGGTAACTCAACGTGTTTTAAGCCACCCGACGGATTCGTGTATTCCATTTTTGAAACATCAAGCTGCCATCCGTGATTGGGGCAGCGTAGATTGCAAGAATGGGCATCCACTGCGGCAAATTGTCCGCCTTGATGACGACAAATATTCTTAAGCGCACGGACTTGATTCTGTTCACCACGATAGACTATGACTGTTCTCTTGGCGTAAAAGCTGAGCCCGACCTTAATATCATCCAGATTTAGTTCAAGTAATTTCTTCATTTTGGGCTCCCTTCATGACGCCTGCCGAACTGATTTTACGGTTGAGACAAACGAAATATATTGAATCCACCCGGCGTCTCAACCACACGAATATCCGAAACTCTAGTATTCTCAAACAAAGCACTAGTTAGCTAAAATAGCTCGCCTTAGCCTCTCCTTATTGTGAAGAAAATATTGCAAAAGACCAAACACCAACCCACCAATACCACTACCGGCAATGCCGAATATAAATAATTTGCGCACTCCTAGGTCATTCTTTAACCAAGCAATGCCTCGGCTATTCATTTTCGGCAGGATGTGAAACTTACTTTTCGCCACTTCATCTGCCTTCGGAATAACCTGATCGCCATGCCGCGGGCTGCCCGCTGAATCCACATTCGCATCCGGCCGCCGCAAAGAAGACAGTTTAGTAGCAATTTTATGAATAGATTCACTGCCCATCTGATCCGAAATCATCATTCTTGATTGCAACTTACCTAGTTCGGCCGAGTATTGTTTGGCAATCGCTAAGTTGAGCTGCTTCTTTCCAAGGCCCTTAGCAATAAGCCATTGAATGCGATGTTCCGTACTCAATCCGATTAATTCATCAAAACTTCGTATCGGAACTTTAGCCTCTATATCTTGTAGCAAGCCAAATAGCTGAACGAATTCCCAAGCTTTTTCGGTCTGCCGTTTAGTGGTGGCAGTAGAATAATGAGCCAGAGTGCTCTCATAATCAGACTTATCAAAAGAGACATTGCTGGTTTTTACGACCAAGCTATCCTTTGCGATCGTATCCACCGCGCCTTTTGCCGCTTCGATAAAAACAGTCCCTTCAAGATGGACTAAATCCGGATCCCAACCAGGAACTCGAAGCCAAAGTTTAGACTCCTTAATACTTTCATCATAGGTAAGAAAAAACACCCTAGAGTCTATACTGCTGCTGAGTGTCTGCAGATTCTGAAAATCCACCCATTGAAAAGCCGGGGTTTTTAAAAGCTGCCCCATTTCAGGGCCTGCCTTGGCAGTCAAGTGCTTGAAAAATGGGGCGGCAAACTCATTTGACCCCATAAGATCATTGGTCTTTCCAACCATAGTTTTGGGATCAGTTTCACCATCAACAAAAATATTTACAGGAACCCACCCTAATGCGATGCCATCCTTCGGTAAGGTCGCTAAGCGGACTAGACCGCCAGCAACACCTCCAAGGGCCCCGCCAAGTAGGTACCACCGAGAACGCCACAAGAAACCTATGATATCAGAGATATCTATAAATCCCGCGCCCGACTCCGGGTGCCTTTCTGGGGCTGTGTTCATAAATTTCCCCCGTATTCTCGCTCAATAAGTTGATCAGGTAAATAATCATGCTTGGCAATTTTGCCGATGTAATCCCAGTAGAACATGGGTTCTACGCCGCTACCTGGACGCTTTGTCGTAAGATTATCAGCCGAATAGCGATCGCCGGCCTGGATGGCTTCGGCGGCCACCAAACTTCGTCGCGCAACCTCTCTGTTCTTTAACTCAGAACGGGTTGCTTGCTTCTCCGGAGACCCTAGGGCCCTTTCCAAACTCCGAATATGCTGCACGAAAATATTCAATTGGTCTGGGCCTAGAGAAGCCGCGTGATCAGGACCGACTAAAGTCTTATCCGTGGTAAAATGCTTTTCAACTATTCGTGCACCGCAACCTATTGCGCCGAGCGCCAGGTGAGTACCGACGCTATGATCCGAAAATCCCACGGGAACGCCAAAGGCCTCGGCCATAGCCCGTATGGTTAATAGATTTACCTCATCATCCGGAACAGGATATTCCGTAGTGCACTGCATAAGGGTAACGTAGCGATTGAGAACATCCCGGCCCTGCGATGTTGCGTACGCATCGTGTATTTTCGCTATGGTAAGATCTTGTTCAGAAGTCGAGGTAAATCCTATCGCCAACGCTCCTAGCGCGAATCTAATTTCAGACAGCGAGGCCATGCCGCAGGAGAGGATGGTAGGTAGTCGGTAACGTGCGCATTTAATAAGAAAAGGTGTATTGGTCAGGTCGCCGGACCCAATCTTTAAAATATCAACACCTAGTTCTACTAAGAAATCTAGACTGGTTTCATCGAAGGGCGTCGACATAAACTTTATCCCACGCTCTTTACAACGTTGGGCCAATAGACGAAATCCACCGTGACTCAGCGCTAATGGCCGCACCATTTCAAGTTGAGACTGATCGTAACCCGTCCTCTTCGCCTGATATTCGGCCTTTTTCGCAAAGGTGCTGACCAATTTTTCAGGGACGAAGGTCTGGAATTTCACATAGTCGGCACCCGCTGTGAGCGCTACGTCAATCTGCTCCATGGCGATATCTAACGAGCCATTATGATTGACGCCCGCTTCCGCGATAATAATTACCTTTTCCACTGTCGCTCCTAAAATTAGATGAACAGCTCAAGACTTCGGGCTGTGGTATTAACCGGTTTAGCTCATATTTAGGGCTGCCAATAAAAATCTCATCGATTTTTTTAACCTGTAGTGCCCAAAGATAATGAGCAAGGAATTTCTTCCGCGCCGCGTGTCCGGATGTTTCGCGCAGGCTCCGATTCGAAATAAGCTTGTAAAGCATTGCGGCGAGTGACTCTATATCAGCCAGTTTAACTACAAAGCCCGACTCGTCGTGATCGATAGGTTCTGCGCAGCCACCTGCGGTCGTCGTGATTAAACATGCTCCCGCTCGACAAGCTTCCAGTATAGTGAAGGGTATACCCTCTACACCGATAGATGGAACCGTCACAATATCTGCGGCACAATTCAGTTCATGAGTATCTGCACGATAGCCCAAAAACTGGACATGGTCAGCAAGGTCTAGCGAGGAGACGAGCTGTTTAAGATAAAGTATCCTTCGCGCACCTCCGCTACCCGCAACAAGAAGTACGAATGGTAGTCCAGATTGGCGGATGTTATGTAAAGCTCTCAACAAGGGCTCATGCCCCTTACGTTCTTCATCAAGGTTACCGCAGACCAAAATAGCCACCGTCTCGTCGGCAAGACCTAACTCCCGACGCAGCAACGCGCGTGCAGCTAACGGTAGCGGCAATTGATCCCTCAGACCTATGGTGACCCTTGTAGAGCACATCTTACTCGGATCGAGCCTCCGCTGGGCGAGCAAGGCAGATCGAATGGCCTCACATATTGGGATGACCACATCACAAAACCTTGAAACACAAAAGTCATACAATCTGTCGGAAGGTCGGTACCACCGACATGGGCCTGGGATGTTATGAATGGAAAGTACTATACGATCGATCCTAAAGAGCCCTGCGACGATAATGGCTATCAAGCAAGCTTCCTTACCAGGATAGCCTCCGTTATTGACATGAAAAATATCAATATTGCGATGATTTTTTCGAAAAAAACGCCAGAAAAGATGGAGATTTATAATTTTGACCCGCAGTGGTCGCAGTGACAAAATCGCACATATAAACTGCAAAAATTGATAAAACTTACGATGCCCGTAGGATAGGTCTAGAATTTTAAATATCAAACTCTCAAAAGCGCTTCGCCGTTCCTTAACTTCTAGGTGCCTATATAATTCATATATTTGTTCACTAGAGTCTACTGAAGGGGCTGTGTCCAAGTATTGGACTGCAATGCCTGGCTTGCCCCATTGCTCTAGCCTTTTAGCAAAGGTTGCACTGCGGTCGGTAAGGAAAGTGATGCGATATTTTTCTGGATCCAAGTCATTTACTAAATCAATTATGAATTTAGCGTCGCCCCCGATGATTGGACCGTGCCCCGTATAGATTGTTAGGTTTTGCATACTCAAAGTATCCTAGGAACTAGATGAACAAAAGCAGAACCATGCCCTAGTCGCCTAAGTGCTCGCTATCACACTGCGGTCTTTGGAAAACGCCAGAGTAATACCCTCGGCAAATTGATCTGGCCAGGTACGCGCCAGCCATCTCCTGACAGGGCCTATCTTCAGCAGTGGAAAGTAAGGACACGCATCAGAGAAATTACCTACGGGTATGAATCCCAATTTGATAATTCGCTGTTCTAAACTCCTCTTAGTAAAAAAGCGGATATGTGGAAACTCCCACCGATCAGCATCAGCAAAATAACCGAATGTGTCGATGTTGTTGGAAAACAAAAACTTCAGCCGCGCAAAAAGGGGGAAATGATTCGGCACGTGTACCAAAAAAATCCCGCCGGGCCGTACTATGCGGGTAATTTCTGCAACGAGCAGATCCGGGTGCAGCAGGTGCTCGAGCAAATCCTTACAAATGGCCAGGTCGACACTATTGTCCTCCAGAGGGAGGCGGTGGCAACTCAGATCTTCAACTAGGTGAATTTCATCAAAGCCACGTTTTTTTGCCTGCTCAAGCCCGTAAGGGTTGCCGTCGATGCCGATTAAATTAATCTTCGCCATGCGCTTAAGTTGAGCGGTATAGAGGCCATTTCCACAACCAATATCCGCGACTACCTGGTGTCGCGATGGGTCAAACACACGTTGTAGAACACCGGAAAAAAAGTTGGTCTCCTGGGTTTCGCTCAGTGCGTCCAAGTACCGACTTGGATAAGGCTTGAACTCTCGAAAAGATGACGGCAAGGTATGAGACATCTTCGCTAGCTCCCTATGCTCCAAATGACACACATGTTACCAAAAGTATAAAAACTGTTTGCGAGAAACATCATAAATTCTAGATCCGTTTGAACGGGATCCCACTATTGGTTAAGTGGGCCTTAACCCGAATTGGATTATTATCACCGAAATTAAAAAGGCTACCGCATGCCGCGGCTTGTACTCCGGTTTCCAAAAACAGCTCCTGAAGGTGCCCCACGTGCCCAGCCCCCCCACATGCTATCACCGGGAGCCGTGTCTGGTTGACCACAAGCCTCGCCAACTCAGTGTCATAGCCCGTCATCATACCATCTCGATCAATGGAGTTAATGAACAATTCACCGGCTCCATGTTCCTCAATACAACCCAAATGCTCTTTTAGAGAGATGCTCTCACGCACCTCACCGCAAGAGGAATAACAAACATACTCCCCAAGCTCACCATCGAAGCGGACGTCTACCCCAACTATAATCGCCTGAGAGCCAAAGGAATGAGCGATGGACCGAATTAAGCCTGGCTGCCGGTAGCATGCCGAATTCAATATGATTTTATCGCAGCCATTTCTAATAAGCCGTTCGGCATCATCTACCGTCCGAATCCCACCCCCCATTGCTAATGGCATAAAAGTAACTTCAGAAATACGTTCGATCAGATTCAACAGAGGGGCAATCGATGATTCGCCCCGAGCGATATTCAGTATGATAAGTTCATCAGCAGATTGATCGTTGTATACCTTAGAGCTTGCTACAGGGTCACCCACGTCGCGAGGCGCAGTAAAACGCTTCGTCTTTACCAGTCTACCGCCGGCTAATAACTGAACGGGTATAATTCTTTTTTTCAGCATCAGAGTTCCCAATGACAGAAATTCTCAATTAATTTCAGTCCATTGGACTGGCTCTTTTCGGGATGAAATTGGAGCCCGATAGCATTTCCATGCGCAACTACTGAAGCAAAGGTTGCACCGTACTCGGTAGTCCCAAACTGATCAGCTTGGTTTGCACATTGAAAAAAATAGGAGTGAACAAAATAATAATCCATACCCGCACGGACCCCCTTTAGCACTGGGTGGTCACCGGTAAAGGTGACGGCATTCCAGCCGACATGCGGAAGTCGCAGGTCTGTCCCAATATCAAAGCGATTCACTTTTCCGCCAACCAACCCCAGGCCGGTGCTTGGACCACCTTCATCACCACTATCTGAAAGGATTTCCATTCCAAGACAGATGCCAAGAATTGGCTTGCCTAAACGGGCGAATTTCAGGATAGCTTCACGAAGGCCAAGGCGGTCCAAACTGCTCGTGGCCGCATGATAGGAACCAACGCCAGGAATAATCAGGTGGGATAGGGCTGCAAATTGAGTCGCTGAACTAACCACTTGCGCATTAAAACCAGCGACATCCACCGCATTGAAAACCGATCTTATATTGCCCATTCCATAATCGAGAATTCCGATCAACTCAATGCCCCCTCACGATACCATACGTCAAAATCGCGGGTCCGTTCGGCAGGCTCGATCGAGGCAAAATCAGGCTGATGAGGCGCAACCACCGTGCCAAGCACGATCTCATTAAACTCAGATTCGCTCAAATCAAGGTATTGTAAGAACAAATCTAAGGAAGGCGGGCGCCTGCCCTCGCTATTCGCAACAATACGATCAGCCTCACTTTTGGTCAGTCTGCCATTACGCAAGTCCAATGCTGTCATCTGACTGACCCGAGAATAACCACGTTTGAGGAACTTGATATAATCCCGCACCCCTTGCATATAACATTCGATCTTTTCATAGTCATATAGGCCGGCGGGCATACCCTCTACTTGGTCACCTTGCCATCCAAGTTCAGCCTGAATCTCCTTCACATTACTCTTAACATCCCAAGGTATATAGGACCCTAGGCAAACTGAGCGGTAACGAAGTCGCTTAAGATCTCGAATATTGGGATAGGTGTAAGGAATAAGATCGCGCGGATCAAGATTGAAATCGCCACTAATCATTCCCGCCATGTCTTCGGCTGTAATACCTAAATTGACAAAGCGATTGAACCGCACATCATCCACTTCCTCAATTTGATCGTCTCGGTAATCGTAGTAGGCCGTATACTCAGACGATGGTTCACCCCAAAAAATTAGAGGAACATTGAACTTCAAGGCAATATGCATGGGAAATGAAAAAATACCGGTGTGGCAATGCCAGCAAAAATCCCCCTTGCGAATCAGCGCTTCTCGCATCAACCTCTTTACAAGCTGCCAATTGCTGGTAAATGTCAGCACATCGACGCCTAGTTTTTTAAGGGTGCGTTCGTTATTTTGGAGCAGTGTGGGACGCATGAAACCGTGATTAAACTGCACTACCAGCGGCTTAATTTTGTATTCGCGCATCAGAAAATTCAAAGTATAAGTAGAATCCTTCCCGCCAGAAAAGGGGACGACGCAATCATAGTCATGTTTGCCGCGGTAACTCTCGATGAGGGTGGTCAGCTCGACCCTCTTGCGATCCCAATCGAGGTGTTGATCACGAAAGTCTTTTTGACGACAAATATTGCAAACACCGCTAGCATCAAATTCAATCGTCTCGTAAGTTTCAGGTAAACCACACCGCGCACAACGCGTCAGTGGATTCATGCAGCCCCGAATACATGATTTACAAGTACTCATTTTGAACTCCTAAACATCGTAACCTTCAATGCAAAATACCTCGGCTTACTCAAACATATCGAAATTAATAAGCACGTCTTTATCGATGGCGACTTTAGTCCGCCTCCCCAGCACTTTATCTTTCAAATGCGCTGAGATGCCCGTGCCTGGGTTCTTCAGAGTCAGCATCTCCTCCGTGATCGTAGCCCCGCTAGCGATCAATCGCGTCGATACATAGGACACATGATACTTCTGCCGAGTAATCGATTCTGTGTCCGAAACAGACTTCTGACCAGTGCCTAAAATTTGTTCCATTTGTCGAATATCGCGTACCATTCCAATAAGTTCGTCTGGATTGAGCGACAACTTATGATCAAATCCCATCATCGTCTTATCGGTGGTAATGTGCCTTTCCACGCAACGCGCCCCAAGCGCGACTGCTCCGACCGTAGGGAGCCAACCAATTTCGTGGCCAGAGTAGCCAATGGGGAGCGAGTACCGCTCCATATAGTGCGCTAGTAGCCGCAAATTGCTCTGTTCGTAAGGAGTGGGATAAGCTGACACACAGTGAAGCAGACACAGGGGCGCATCATGCTTACGAAAAAGCCCGACAGCCACATCAATCTCTTGAAGCGTGCACATCCCTGTCGACATGATGGTCGGCTTCTTGGTCCGAGCAATGTAATCCAACAGAGGAAGGTTTGTCAGACTATGGCTAGCCACTTTAAAGGACGAAACGCCCAGGTCTAGCAAAAAATCAGTGGATTCGATGTCAAATGCCGTGGCAAGAAACTGCAGGCCCCTGCCTTCAGCATGAGCCTTAAGCTCCCGATACTGACCCAGGTCAAACTCAAGATGCTCGCGAATCTCGCGATAGGTGCCGCCAAAGGCAGGGAAGCGCCCATCAACCGCATCAAGCACGGAACCAACAGCGAGGTTTTTTACATCACGCTTCTGGAATTTCGCAACATCACAGCCCGCAAGCCAGGCTACATCGATAAGTTTTTTAGCAAGCTCGAGATCACCATTATGGTTGAGGCCGATCTCGGCGATCACGCAGACTGAAAATTGGGACGAGTCAAAAATTTTATCAACGGATTTCCGAACTGCATTACTTGACATGACCTACTCCAAATGCTGAGGGCCCCTTCTCAAAGGCAACCGATAGGACCATATTCGAAAAAGCGTCACCCGCACGGATAGAATAAAGTGTTTCATCAATAGGCACCAGTGCGACCTGGTCACCCAGCAGCTGGCCTTTTCTCACGAATTCACTACTAGAAACTAATCCTAGCCCCGCAATGCCCCGTTGCGTTGGCAGCTGCCTATGCCTCGGCATGAAGGCTGCGTCCTTCCTTACTATGCCGCCATTGGCCTCGACCCAGCAGGGTTGATAATCGGGTAGCGTTGGCAGTATCGAATCGACGCCGGTAAAGCAAAATTCACCAATAATTTTTCCAAAATAATGATGGGGGCGAAATGGGTACTGATAGTTCACGTAAAGTACTGCATCATAATACGTCGTCGATTCCTCGGCCATCCGCAGCGCATAACGAAGTACCTCACCAAGCGGCACTTCTTTCTCCAGGAGCTCGGGAGGCCTCTGCAGCGATAAAGCGCCTGATGCTTCCGCTAGCGCCAGAGCCTCTTGGTTCTCTGAAACTACCATTACTTTCAGGTTTATTCGCTCATCCGAAATCTGTTTGAGGCAGTGTTGCAGCAAATTCACCCCGGCCAACTTACTTACCTCACCCCGAACGGGCAATATGGCCAAAATATTCATACTTTCGGTCTTAAAACCCTCTGGAATCGATTCCGCCGGTTCGCAGGCCTCCAGGGATTCCATAATGCGTACGATACGCTCAGCCCTCTTCTCGTCGCGAGATTGATGAATCCCATGCAAGTGATAAACTGAGGCTTCAGGCTCATAGGCTAGCTGGAGCCCAGACTCAATGACTGCCTTGCCCCAAATGCGATCTTCGATATTGGTCGCATCTTCGTCAAATGGCAGGGTATCCCAAACACTACGCCGAATCATACTGTTGGCATTATGAAAAAAATGATCGCGGTATTGGATGCGATGATCGAGACCGAAGGTGATCAGTAAGTCCCGCTTATCGAGATCGGAGCTATAAAGGAACGGTAGTTGCCTGCCATAGACACCCGCTACCTCCGGATACCTATTCAAATTATTCAAAAGGCTCTGCAGCCATAAATCATTTTTGGGTATGCAGTGAGCCGACAGGCACACAATGTAGTCGCCCTTTGAAGCTCGAATCCCATGGTTTATAGCGGCGCCCGGCTTAAAATCTGAAATATTGACGATCTTAACCGGATGCTTTGAAGCAATCGACACCGTGTGATCGACGCTATCATTATCGACTATAATGACCTCAAAATCCTGGTAGGTCTGTTTAAAGACCATACGCAGGCAACGACCTATCCAGCGCTCTTCGTTTTTAGTACGTATAATGATTGAAATCATCGCCGACCTCGTGCCCGAAACCGATAGGATTAGGCGCAGCTACGATAGATACATTCTGATACTCATATTAAGGTAATACGCTTAACGCTCAAATGAGTCCAGAAATTTGGGATGACTGCCATGGCATCGCTCCGGGATTTTGGCTCCGGAAATAGTGAGGCTTAAAAATCTCACAGATGGGTCAATAGTAACTATATATTATAATTGGCCGGCTTATAATATCCCAGATTACCATCCGCCTTAAACCAGTTAATTGTTTCGTTTAAACCATCATCCAGTTGGTATTGAACGTCCCAATTAAAAAGTCGCTTAGCTTTGGAAGTATCTGCCAATAGTCTTTCAACTTCGCTATTGACGGGGCGTAGACGCACTTCATCGCTGATAATCTGAATTTTAGATCCCATTAGAGATTTAATCTTCTCGACTAAATCACCCACGGAAATTTCAAAATTACTTCCAATATTCACCGCACTGCCGACAGCCGCGTCGCATTCCGCAATTTGGACAAATCCGCGCACGGTATCCTTGACATAGGTAAGGTCTCGAGTGGGGGTCAAACTGCCTAACTTCAAACAGTCGGCCCCGCTAGCGATTTGGGTGATGACCGTTGGAATAATCGCCCTCGCCGACTGCCTGGGACCATAGGTATTGAACGGCCTTAATATAGCCACAGGCAATCCGAAGCTGAGAAAATAACTAAGAGCCAATTGGTCGGCACCAATCTTGGTGGCAGAATACGGCGACTGCGGCTGCAGCGGATGAGTTTCGCTGATAGGAACCGTTTGGGCTGTTCCGTAAACCTCACTAGTAGAGGTAACTACGACACGCTCGCATTGTAGCTCGCGCGCCGCATTAAGAATATTCAAGGTCCCCTTAACATTGGTGTCCACGTAGCTATCGGGCGAATGGTAGGAGTAGGGAATTGCAATCAATGCTGCTAAATGAAGCACCACCGAGCAGCCTCGCATGGCCTCCCGGACGCCATTGGGGTCTCTGATATCGCCCGAGAAAATCTCGATATGCCGCCCAACGTCGGCCGGCAGCCTGTCAAGCCAACCATAACTATTGAACGAGTTATAACAAACGAAGGCCTTAACGGAAAGGTTCCGCCGCACCAACTCTTCGCAGAGGTGGCTCCCTATAAAGCCATCAGCACCCGTCACTAGAATTTTCTTACCGATTAGATTCACAGTTGATCCTGGATAGTTAAAGGGGTAGACCGCATGCCTACCTCATGCTTAATCCCGGCCTTGTTCCCTACACTTACTTTTGATTGCGACGCAGACATCCGTTCTGAGCCGCGATTCAGCGCCTGGATTAATCGATCGGTAGAAAAAGACGCAATATAATCCTCGATGACTCCGGACCCCACTGACTTCCCATTCTCAAGCAACGCCCTCAATTCGCCGCAGTTATTTGCCACGGGGACCCGGGAATCGCTCTGATCGAATGGGGGGCCTAGAGGCGCGCCAAAATAGGAGTCACCGTGCCCTCCTCTTCGGGGCTCATAAACTATGTAATTGACCCCAAATATTAGGGCCTCGAGGAACACTGTAGATGTTGGACCTATTACTAAAGTCGAGGCCCTCAGTGAGCTCGGCAAATCTAATCTATCAAGCGTAAAAAAACCCGGGTCTAGAAACTCCTCATACCAATCGGCCCGCTCTCCGGGATGCGGCCGAACACGGACATGCTTTATGCCGAGTTGTTCTAACACGTCCCGAATAGCCGCCAAATAACGCAGTGCCATATCGCGTCCAACCGCAACAAATTTCGTATCCACGCCGACCGGCGCACTGGGCGCCATCTTCGTAATCAAAAGAATGCTGTCGAAGCCAAAGCGGAGCGGGATCGACGCAAGATTTTCGTATCGCGGATGACCGACCACCGCGATCCGCTCGCTAGCCAGGCCACCATCGACAAGATGCTTTTTAATCTGTGGTCCCCATACGAGAATATTAGAAATACGCGGACGACACTCCTTGTCATAATAAGCTGGCAAGCCGTGCAAACTTTCAAATACCGGAATCCCCAACAGGTCCGCGCACTCAATGGCCATCACTTCAAAAAAGGCCACCTCGTTTGAAAGTAGGACCGCCTGAAGTTTCTGGCCCTCCATCCATGAAAGCAGGCGCCTTCGCAGACTGTCCATCTGCAGGCGGGTCGAACTTGCTAAAAACTTCCGATACGGCGCAACCGCGAAAAGGCACTTAAACCAAAAAACAGAAAAGACCAGCGACAAATGACCGGAAAGGTCAACCGCCTGCGTGCCCCATGGCGCACGAACGGCATTAAGACCGGCCGCTGCAAGCTGGCCTTCTAGGCCAAAGTAGGCATCAACCAGGATCTCAGATGACCGCTGACCTGATGGGCGTCGTTTACCCACTAGAGACTTACTTATAGTTTCGAGAAGCCACTTCCCGATCCTAAAAAGCCGTCCCCACTTCAAAAAGCCTCGATCGGAATTACCGACAAAGTTGGCACCAAAATGGTAGACTCGTTTATCCATCTCATACTTGAGCGGAAACGCCCAGTGACCTTTCTCTACTGGCCACCACACCCCGTCTAATTCATCTAGCTTTGACACTAACCCTCCAGACTACTATGGAAAACGCGGATCAAAATTAAATACGGCAATAGGACGATGCCGTGTCCGTCAATATACATCTTCTTTATTCACCACGACTTTTTACAGCACCTAGATCGAGCAACTGATCACAATACTGCAATAACCCGGGACGATGGGAGACAATAACACGGGTGCAAAGGTATGGTAGACCATTAATCGTTTCGGCGATCTGTTGCTCGGTATGCATGTCAAGATTTGCAGAAGCCTCATCTAGTACCAAAAGTTCTGGCTTGGTGATCAATGCTCTTGCCAATGATAGGCGCTGCTTTTGACCCGCAGAAAGACCCATACCGTTCTCTTTGAGGCTGTACTTAAGTTGATTCGGCAGCTTCTTTACATCATCTGCTAAGCGTGCTTGCGTTAGTGCCCACCAACATTCTTCTTCGGAATATCTTTCGATTGCACCATAGTGCAAATTATCAAAAATCGATCCTTCAATTAGAAAAGGCTCCGCCCCCACATACCCAACTCGCGGGCGCCGCGCTGGATTGTCATAATAGGACGTAGCCCTTTGACCTAAAATCAAAATGTCGCCAGAATTGGGCTTTAAAAATCCCAAAAGGAGGGCTAAAAGCGTGCTCTTTCCGCACCCGCTTGGGCCTTTTATACCGAACTGGGTCCCTGCGGGGATCCTTAGATCCAAACCTTCAAGCGAAGGGATTTCCGTGTCGGTATTATATTGAAAGCAGACCTGCCTGAATTCAATGTCTGGGGCCAAACAACCGCCAGTCGCAGTAACATCCCCCCCCTCTCCATGCTCATCCAATGAGAGCCGACCCGCATGAATGCGCCTCTTGCCAAAAAAGCCGATGGAGTCCACCTTAGATTCAAGTTTACCAATAGTCTCCGGACCGATGCTGTCGATATAATGAACGGTCTGACAGACGGGCGACCAATAAAACGTCATAGTTCCAGCGTGCGCAGCAAGGGTGGCGAGATTTTGAACAAATCGGCCCAAAATATATAGAAAGGAGATCAGAACCGCGCCGGCTGTGTGGAAAAAATAAGTGGTAGATAAAATTAGACTCACAATCAAGAAAATTCCAAGCAACTGGCTCAATGCGGTGCTTCCATTCACTACAGCATTAGCCATCATCGTCTTACTGGAATACCTACTGATGTTTTTTTGCAGACTGTGGAATTCCCTTGCCTCGGTTCTTAGCAGTTTAACCAAAAGCCAGTTGCGCGATATTAGCTCAATACTACGAATTATTTTAGCTTGTTCGATAGGAATGTCGCGTCCGGATTTCCGCACTATGCGGTTGATTTGAAGGACGATGACTCCAAGCGCGACTAATCCTAAAGACAAGAACAAGGATTCTCGCCAAGCCAAAAACAACATACTTGCAAACAAAGTCATACACTCAATGGCCTTAGACGCAGACATAAAAAGAGAACTAAACCACTTACATGATTTAGGAAAGAGCTCGCTGATCCGAAACATCGTACTGGCAGAAGAAACGAAATTATTATCGGGATTTAACAGCATGTCGTAGGTAGCGATCGTTCGAAGCCGATAATTTAAACCTTCCTGAGCCGCGGTGGCAGATTGAGATGTGATCAACTGACCAAAAAATCTCGCGAAACCGATAAGAATTAACCCTACACAGATTTCATTTATAGAAAGGGTGTACTCCCGCAAAAACCGAGGCAATCCCTCGGTATTGCCTAAATTCAAGGCCACTAAAAAAAGTTGGATAAAACCCGCAACAAGCACCTCCAGAAGCGCGAGTCCGAAGCCGCCTACCGCACTATAAAAAAGCCAAACAAGAATACGTAAGCCAAGGGTAAGGTGCAGACTAGACCAGGCCGACTTCGCTTTGCCTATCGCGCTCTTCATCATAGTTCTTTGCGCATCATCGTATGGATGGTGCCCTACACCAGGATTGCAGGACACGGTGTTATCTATAGTAGGCATGGTAAACGGTCCTGTTATAGCTATTAGCTGTCAATCTGGACCGCAGATCAATGTGTTGCGGTCGGCGCCTGAAAGTTTGTGTGGTCTTGCCGAGGTCAATACCGCGATGCCATGAGCGCAACGAATTCTTTGACAAAGGCAGGATTTTGGACGACGTAATCCTTCATCGTCCCAACCTTGGAGTCCAATTCAAATAGAAACAAAGACAACCCCTCCCACTCACTCGAGGTATACTCTACACCAGCTCCAAGCGTACCAACATTTACCTCGATATTACCAGAAGTGTTGATAAATCCGCCTTTCATCCCCATGGCTAAGGCCTCCACAGTCATAGTTGACCCAGACGACAGGGTATATCGACTCTGCGCCACAAGCGAATAGGGCGAATGGTCGCCATGAGCGAAGTAGGTGATTTGTTCTGAAAATAAACCGAGGGCCTTGAGATCAGTGATCTCGGCAGCATAACGGCAGCTATAAGCAACTCTCGCATCGGTTCCTTCAGCGTATTCCTTTATAATCCTTAACACCATTCGTTCGTCGCTGCGCGAGTAAAAGCCCTTGAAGACTCCATCGGTACCGCCAATATCCTCGATACTACTGACAAATAAGACATCGAAGGACGCGATTGTCTGAGGGTCTGGAACAATTTTGGCGTTAGCATGATGCAGCCTGATTGATCCCCAGTAAAAGATCTCAGAGAAGCGGCATCCCGCCCTAACTCGGGCGGGCATCATTTGCGGACCGCCCATACTGATATAAATATTTGCAAAAGAGTATGAGCCATCCGATGCGGCGCGCATACCATTTTGGATAAGGATAAGGTCCGCACCAGCTGCGCCTGCTACAATCGCAGGGAAGCCATTGTCGTTGCCAGAGATGATACATTTAGGTGCATAATTCGACTTTATGTGCTGACCCATAAGCCCGCAGCGAAACGCAAAAAATAGAAAATGATATAAATCAATGCGATGCAATTCCCATATTTTTTCTGCTAGTGCATGGGCTTTAAGATACTTCGGTACCGAGCGAAGTAAATCGTTAAAAGATAATTTTTTATAGCCCGATATATTAAGGCGCAATAAACGATGCTGCCGACCAAGTTGGTCAAGCATATCTGAACCATAGAAGCTATGCTCGCATTCTGGATACCATGTATCTAGAAGCACATCTGAATGGCCCCTTGTACGAATAAAAGCAGACCTAGCGCCAGCGTAGACCAGGCTAAAAACAAACATCAACCGGCGCCACGGCCGCCTATGAAGATTAATCGGGCAATATTCATGCTGGTTTTGCAAATATCGCTTAAATTGACAGCTAAGCAATTCATTGGGGAGTTCGAAAGTTGTCTCGATCAGACTCAATAGACCTACAACGAGGGGGTCCAGGGAGAGTGACTGCACCTTCTCAATATTCCGCCAAAAAATGCCCGAATAGTCTGCTGGTTCGCTGTAGTCTGAAAATTTCATACCAAGCTAATTGAATTTCCTAAACACGGGCTTTACAGGCCGCCCGACAAGGTAGGCCTCAGCGCCATCTGTCAGAGCCTTCTTATAAATTGTCAGACTTTCCCCGGTAGCAGCGATGGCCCGGTCGATATCAGCATCGCTATGCTCGTAGCATAGGGCTATCCAAGGCATCAAAACACCGCGTTTAATCATTTCCTGCATAAAAAGGGTGCGATGGGCCATAGATACAGCGCCGCTCGCATCTTTACAAATAAAGGCGGGGCTGCAACTGGGGCCCTCGACATAAAAGGATTCGCGAATGTCGAGGTCAGCGGCAATGGCATTCATTCCATCTACTAGCCGGCGGCCGGATGCCCAAAGCCGATCAGGCACTTTAAGTTCATCATACACTTTTAGGGTTTCTCGAAAGGCTCCAAGGCCACACATTTCGGCACCGTGTGTCGTAGATACCAAAAATATCCGCTCATCTTTGTGGTTCAAGCCACCAAGTTCCATGATTTCTCGCCGGCCACCAACAGCTGCGACTGAAAATCCATTTGCCATTCCTTTGCCAAAGGTAACAAGGTCTGGAACAACATCGTAATATTTGCACGCACCTTGGCTATGCCAGCGAAAGCCGGTAATCATTTCATCCAAAATAACCACAGCGCCATGATGATGCGTTAGGTCGATGATGGCCTGGAGAAACCCTGGCTTCGGCTCAATGGTCGAGGCTGGTTCACAAACTATACATGCAATTTGTCCAGGATATTTTTTAAAAACCCTTTCCAATGAATCCAAATTATTAAACTGCCAATTAACCGTCAAGGCCCGGATCTCTTCCGGGACTCCGCGACTAACCTGGGTATCGCCTATAAACCAATCATCGTACGAAAAAAATGGCTGATCAATGCACCGTGCGATCATCTTCCGGCCCGTAAAAGCTCTGGCCAACTTCACGGCGGCAGATACCACGGTAGAACCATTTTTGCCGAATTTAACCATCTCGCACCAAGGAATTAATTCACATATATCCTTGGCGGCCAATACTTCCGTTTCAGAAGGCCGCGTCAGATTATTGCCTTTATGAATTTCCCGAATGGCCGCCGCTGAAATACGGTCATAATCATAGCCTACAGTAATGGCCCTTAACGCCATGCCAAAATCCAAAAATTTATGACCATCGACATCCCACACATGGGCGCCCTTGCCACGATCCAGAACCTTTGGAGCATTTAGTGGGTACTGATCATCACCGCGAGAATAGGTATGGGCACCGCCCGGGATATACTGGTGAGCATATTTATTGAGTTGGTCATTCTTGCTTTGTGTCACAATAACTCCGATATTAGATTTTTGAACTTTAGTTGCTAGCGGATTCCAGGGCCATTTCACTTCTAAAATTCTGCCAATACGACTCATGCACCTTTTGATTGATAGCATAAAGCTGGTGTGCAATTACGAGGTCCATTAATTGCCGATCTGAATAATTAACAAATTCCCCCGCGGTTCTGCCGAGAACCTCCGTAAAAAACCTCAGATCTTCCTCATAGTCTAGAGTAAAGCGGAGCCTCTCGACCCCTTCCAATGAGTCCGTCGGAAAGGCCAGGGACACCGTTTGGCTGGAATTAAAAATTCGCCCCCATCCAGTCGACAATTTGCTTTCCGGGTGGCTGGCTAAGGCATCTCGCAGTGCACTGGTTAAAAACCCGGATGCGTTCATACCAAACGGTAGACCTGAGGTGGTTACATGCGGAAATCCAGCCTGCAGCAATCCAGCAACTCCGAGACTAGCCTGCGGAGAAGAGGCGATATCGTCACCATCGATAGCAACCATGCCATGGGCACCAAAAGCCTCCGCCGCTTGGAGGAGGCGCAGAGGAATATTGTCAATATCCCCAAAAAAAATCTCGACGCCCAAAGATTGCGCGAATTGCCTGAGTTCCGCGTTCTCTGGTTCCACCGTGGAGGCAATAACCACATCGATAGGCATCAACCGCCGAAAAGCCACAATCTGTCGCTCGATCATCCAACTTAAGAGAGGTTTGCCAGACACTATACGTAGGTGCTTACGCGGCAGCCGTTTTGATCCAAGGCGAACCGGAATGACCGCTATGATTTTCTTAGCCATGAGTCCTCACCTAGTCTAGATGATTCCTCGGATGTCAGCAGAAGTCGCAGAATTTTAGCATCCTCGCCCAAGGTGTTGCGAAAACTGCCTTGACCTTGACAGGCTTTCAAAAATTCATCGACTTCATCGATATACATCTGCTCACCGATATTAGGATTGTAACCAATCGCCGCAGTCCCCGTTTGATAGGCTTCAGTGTCCATCTTTCCAGTTTTTATATTCAAGATCTTAATAGACGAATCATTCCAGTCCCAGGTTAGGTGGCCTGCGTCACCGACTATAGTCAATGAGCGTGTCGCGAACCGCGACACGACGTCCACAACGACTATCCCTGGATGTGATGCGAATTTAAGCGAAAGGACATAGGTATCGTCGATCTGCTCTGCGCCGGGAATACGGACCGTTTTTTCCATCCGGCAAAAAACCTTTTCCGGCCAACCAAAGCAGCGCACCAACCACGACATTTCAAAAGGTACAATTTCACGAGCACCGCCCGTCGCCGGGTTTGAAACGTAAAAGTCGCTTACTTTTTCATACGGATGCCAATCAGGCAAATACTGCCCGCTATGGTAGATAAAATTCGCGACTCGGCCGATTTGACCATCATGTGCGATTTTCGATATGCGACTTACTGCGGGATGAAACAGAAGCGTTGCCGATGGAGCTGCTACAATATTTAAGGTTCGGGCTGCCTCATCCAATGCATCCAAACCCTCATCAATAACACTTGCTTCAACAAAATAGGATCGCTTAGCCTCTGTACAAAGCTGCATGTAGTAATGATGCTTATCTGGTGGGACGGAAATAATAACTGCGTCAAACGCAGCAATCATTGAGCAATCAATAGACTTAGCCATCGAAATACCAAAGGCACTGACCGCCTCGCTTTGCCGGTCAACTCTTGGATCAAATCCCGATATATCGCTCACCCCCAATGACTGGAGACAGCGTATGCGTCTCTTGCCCATGGACCCAAGCCCAACCACTAAAATCTTCATAAATCCAATTCCTTAAATGGCGGTCCAGCCGCCATCAACAGGCAGGTTAACTCCATTCACATAGCTAGCCAGATCAGAAAGTAAAAAGAGCAACGGTCCGACCACGTCAGCAACGGTTGCCATTCTTCTTTGGGGTACTCGGTCCGTATAGTTACGGACGAACTCTGGGTGCTGCTGATCAAAAACACCACCCGGACAAATGGCGTTGACACGAATACCCTGTGGCCCCAAATACGAAGCCAGATACCGAGTCAAATTACTTATCCCACCCTTGATAGCAGCATATGCCGCCGGCATAGTCATCGCGTCCCCGGTTCTACTGTAAACGCCAAAATCGGGTCCGACTAAGCCATAAATAGAACTAAAATTAACAATTGAGCCTGATTGTTTAGCCATCATATGGAGCGCTGTACGCTGACTAACCAGAAAGTAGCTATTTAAATGCGAGTCCACATTATGCCGCCATGACTCGAATTCGATCGCCTCAAATTTAGCTCCCCAGTCTTGGGTCCTGGGGTAATGAGACGTGACTAATCCGTCGATCTTGCCAAAGCGACGGACAACCTGGGTAAGCATATGGTCCAGGCTTTTAGCCGAGCAGAGATCAATGTCATCAAAGGCTAGAATATTTGCGTCCGGAGATTCGGCCAGAATTTGATGCTTCAACGCCTCGAGCCGATCCTTGGCCGTATCGACGAGCGCTAGATGAGCACCCTCTCGCGCCAGGGCGGCGGCACATGCTGAACCGATTAGACCTGCGGCACCCGTGTAGATGATTGTACGGCCCTTGAGGTTTGAGTCCAACCTTAGACCCTTTCCTTAAGCTGCTCGATTGAGGGCGCTGATCTATTAAATTTAGCGAAAAAATAAAGCGATTTCTTCACTAGGCTCAATGTTTTTATGAGACAAAATATAACTGGACCGCCTAATTTAGCAAGCTGCCAAGGACTAAGCGGAGAAAGCGGGGGATAGGCTACCTTGTCGATCAAACGCTGGCCTATCATTTCACTTTGGGTTGGCAGTGGATCAATGATCGCCAGGCCATTTACTAGTCTTGTTAAGCCAGTGTAAGGGTTGGCGTGTGCTTTTACGACCGGCAACAATTTATCAAATGCATCTTTAGGTAAGGTGATCGGCGTGTACTCGAATCCCGTCGGATAAAGGGACATCATCAATGCAGAGTGAGCCTTTTTTGATGAATTCGCCTTCCGGCCATGCCAGGTGTCGTGAAAAAACAAGAAGACATCGCCCCTTCGACCTGTAGCAGGCGTAATAAATGGGGCCAAAAAACGAATTGGAATATACTTAATTCCAGTGGCCTTTGCTCTCACCGGCCACAGATGAGAGCCGCGTATAAGGGCTGTGGTGCCAGCAGTCTCATCAACATCGTCGAGAAAAACCACGATGCCTAATTCTCCCAATTTGTCTTGGTGGAGCTCTAAGCCTTGATCGGTTACCTTTGACTCGCGGATATTCGCATCCCAAAGTCTTGATCCTTCGCCCATTGTTTGCTCAATGACCCGTTGAACGGTAGCATTTGCAAACACGCTATTTACAAAGCCATCCAGGTATTCAGTCCGCCCAAGTACGCCACTCAAGACCCTCCAATTCGTATCCGCAATAACTACCGAACGCAGCTGGCTCGCAGAAAGGCTCGAAGACTGAGCATATTGGTGCTGAGGCAAATTATTGAGCACCTCTTCGCTATGAGCCTTGAGCTGATCAATTTCCTGACTTGAAAACACATTGGGTATGGATACAAAACCGTCCCGCTGGAGCTTTGCGAAAAAGGTGCCCATTACAATACCTCCGCGAATATATACTGGTGATACTATCCGTACATAATTGGTACGTCAAATCGTCCCGCCACTTGATGACCCATTTATAAATGACGGAAAATATGGGATGACATTGCCTTTCGGCAGGCATAAAATATCGGTGCTTTTCACCTACTCATCTGCGGATAGACCAGTGCAAGAAACTATACTAGTGGTCGCGCCCCACCCCGATGATGAAACACTGGGCTGCGGCGGACTCCTGCTGAAAAAGCGCAAGGCTGGAGCACGTCTTTTTTGGCTCATCGTCACTGAAATGGCCTCAGGTACCTACGCTGCAGAGCAAATTGACCTTCGAAAGTCGGAGATCGACCGTGTTAGGCTTGCCTACGACTTTGAGGATGTTTTATTCGGTCATTTCCCGACGACCCGATTAGACGCTGTACCTAAGGGCGACTTAGTAGCGAATCTATCTAATATCATCAGAGGCATCCAGCCCACCGAGGTGTTTCTTCCATACGGGGGTGATGTGCATAGTGACCACCAGGCCGTCTTTGAAGCTGGCATTGCCTGTACGAAATGGTTTCGACAGCCGAGCATCGAGCGCACTTATGTTTACGAAACCCTGTCAGAAACGGAACAGGGCATTGACCCCGACCGTCCGGGATTTCGCCCGAATGTATTCGTTGATATTAGTGAATACCTCGATAGAAAAGTCGAGATCGCTAATATCTATGGCAGCGAGATGTCCTCGCACCCATTCCCCCGCAGCGAAGGATCTATCAGAGCGTTAGCGGGGTTCAGGGGGGCCACTGCAGGGTTCGTTGCCGCTGAGGCTTTTATCTTGCTAAGGTCACGAATTCTCTAGCGATGACCTCGCCAGGGGATCTTCGGGCTTAAAGCGAAATTTTGCAAAATCAATGGATTCCAACAGAGATAAACATTGGTCAACGCGACTCTTCCTATCCTCCTGCTCCGAGCTCTTACGCAATGCCTCCTGAAATTTGGCACTTAGAACTTCATCTATTGCGAAATCTATAGCCTGAGGATCTTGCTCGCAAAATAACACGCTCGGTGGATTTAAACGTCCGCGCTGCCTACGTCCCACATTGATGGCCCCGAGCGGGATATGAGGGGCCTCTAACAATCCCGCGCTGGAATTTCCAATTAAGAAAGTGGCATGCCGCATTAAATTTATGAAAAGATTACGATCCAAATTTTTAAAAAAATGAAATTGATCGTCTTTCGCGTACCGCTGAATCACATCGATAATAGACTTGCTGCCTGCGTCAGTGTTTGGGTAGCTCACAAAAGCGCGTATATTTCTTTTTTTAAGAACTTTCAGAGTTTCTTCAAAAGCTAGGCCACTGCCGACTTCATCACCAAGTATAGGGTGCTGAATCATTAATGAAAACCGATCCCACTCCGGCTTGCCCAGCAAACTAGCCGTCATCATTTTATCGACCACTGGTTCAGAAAACAGCTTATCTACAGCGGGATTACCTACTACGTAAATACGTTCGGACCTCTCTCCCATCGAGATAAGCCGATCTCTGTGCGACGGGAGCGAAACAAAATGCACCGACGACAGCTTTGAGACAGCATGCCGCACCGGATTGTCGACATTTCCATCAGATGCATGATCGCCGCCAAAAAAATGCGCCGTTGGGATACCTAAATAGGCGCCGGCCAGCGCTCCAGCCATGATATCTTCGCGGTCACCGGCATATATCAATAAATCAGGAGCAAAGGATTCGATCGCCTGCAAGCAGCACTGGAGCAGGACTCCAAGGGATTTAATCCGAGCACTGCGACTATTGGCATCAAAAAGAGATTCAATACGCGAAACAATGGGAATGCCGTCAGCCTCTATGTGCCTGACAGTGTAACCATAGGTCTCAGATAGGTGCGCGCCAGAAACAATCAGGCCAAGGTGGAAGGAGGGATTTGCGAGCATCTTCCTATAAAGACCACTCAACAAATCATAGTCGGAGCGGATTGCTGAAAATGCCAAAACTCGTTTAATAGACATCGGAGTCGCCCATTTGTAAATACCAGGCGCTATAACCAGCCAGTCGTGACCGTAGCGCCGAATCATATCCCAAAATCCGAGCGCCAAGGTAAGTTACCGGCTGGCGGTTTACGAAACCCAGCTTTTCACACAGTGGATGCATAAAATGATGCCGTGGCGCCCAACATGAAATACTCGCTAACTCATGTTTCTGCCCAAATGCCACAACCTGGTTTAACAGATAGCCACATTCATCCGCGTTTGCAGCCTGCATATCAATTAAATCTAGAGTGGCGCCAAATTTTTTGATGACACAAAATGACGTTACAGTGGCTCCACTCCTGACGACTAGGCATTCATATCTGTTTGAGGGGTGTCTGCCATACCTCCACTGGAGATAGGTCCGATCCTTGCTTAGGGATACTTCGCCCTGCTGGGTACCAATGAAGGAGTAATCTAAGCCGAAGCCGGAGTCTAAAGCTGCTTCAAATCTTTGAGCGGGCCGGTCAGCCAATGCCAATGTCATCGTTGGTATTTCATAAATATCAAACCACTTCAGTCTAGAAACAAATCCTCTATGCGATTGAGCATTAGGGAATCCCCACACGACTTGATAGCCTAAATCAGCCATTCGCAGATAGAGCTGCTCAGCCAATTTCGTAAAAAGACCCCTGCCTGCATACGCCGGCGATGTCATCGTCGTCATCGACAACGCTGCTTTAACCCAGGAGCCAGAAACATTTAAGAAGGCTGGCGAAACAGAATAGCTTGCCGCAAGGCCGCTGTCACCCTGCTCAACGCAAGTCAATATTTCCGTCGCTAACGGATTTTCAAGATAGCGCCAATGTAGAAACTGGCTCGGCAGATTCCTGCCAAAAGAGCTGCGAAACAGCTCCTCAAGCTGGGGCAACCTGGTCTCAAAGGCTTCTCTATCTAGGGATGTCAAATTAAGAATCCTTCGCCATAAAGTGACGTAAGCACGAATACAATCAGCCGGTGACCAAAGCATACCGCAGCTCTGGCCGAATCTATCTAGAAACTCCTATACAGTAAACATCCTATGCATACGTCTCTGCGGGTCGAATTTGTTCGGGCTTTGCGTGGGATTCTGACCCTACAAAATCAAAAAACTGCTCCCTACGAGCATTGATAATCAACGGCGCTAACATTAAATAATCAAGAACCCGATGCCGAAATAGACTACCAAAATTTGGCGATGCCCATACCTGTAGACCTAGGTGCAAGAATATAAAAGCCATGGTCAGGCGCTCAAAGCGCCCCTTGCCTTGCTTTATGAAGAGCAAGGCAAAAGAGACCGTGAATATCAGACTTTCATACATACCAATACATTGATTACCTTCAGAAAGGGTCTCACTCCATAGGGATGCTGAAAAAATCCCCAAGGTGGCGACCATGACACCTGAGGCTCCGTACAAAATAGAATTAAATAACCCAGGCATCGTGGCGTTGTAAATGGGGGCAATGACCGCCCTACCAGAAAACGTATGAACTAGAGTCCTGACATAGTTCCACTCATAATGGAGCACCATAGCGCTCAGAAGTATAAGGGATGTATAAAAAAGCCATTCCTTATAGAACCGCCGCAATCGAGTGCCTTCTAAAAAGATCATAAAGATGCACATAGAAAGTGCGCCAACCAATATGCCCGCTAGATAGAATCGCCCTACGTAGAGGCCGCGGAACGCAATTCCGAACATGAGCAGAAAGGCCAACCGATGCATGGCCGGGATCGGCCGCCTATCGATTAGCCGCAAAAAGAAGTATGTCCCTCCGAGCAAAAACAAGCCCAATATTAGGTCCTTATTTGCGGAAACCATTAGAATGACAATGGATGGATACAAGGCATAACTCGCCATCAAAGCTAGGCGTCGCCGTACTCGGCTACCGTGCGCCGACGAGAACGAGCAGATCTTTTCGCTAAACACTGAGATTCCAGCCAAATTTACAGAGTTGATGAAGAGCACCGCAAGCCTTTCATCAACCAAAATTTCCCTGACGAACCAAATGACACCGGCCAAAGGCGAAGCGGTCGCTAGGTCATCCCAAAAGGCCGCGCTGGCCGATGCGTAACCAAGAGATCTACTTATGTAAAACCCATGATCAAAACCGGGTTCTAAAAAGGTCGATGCAATCGTGGCGCAGAAAAGACTAAGCAGTAAATAAACCAAAAAACCAGCAGCATCTGCAGCAAGCAGATAAAGCAGAATGATGAGATACGCACTAAAAGCTGTTATCGAAAAATCGCTCACTCTCTATGGACTCTGATTCGACGGGACATCTGAACTCGGGTAGCCATCGACCGCCCTTAACTTGTGGCTAGCTAGGCGACGAGCGATGCGAAGTTCAGCAATTTGGAAGTCCGTAACCGAGTCTATATTCACCGACTCGTCTTCTGGAATAATCAGTGCGTAGGACTTGTCACTCCCGTACCTGTTCCTAGTTGCAAGTAGGTAATCACGATTCAGGGTATATATGGAGCCACAGCGTACGTAAGCAGAGGGAGTAAGATCTTGCCGCCTCATCTCTCGAGGCTCGTGAATGCAAAAATCAAGAATTCTGCCATCCTCAATCTTCTTAATGCGCGCGGGATGTTGATCCCAGACTTGGGTCACCGCAATGACAGAGTCGGCCTGCCTTGCATGCAACATTTCGACAGAAGTATCAATTTGCTCGCTTGTCTTCAGGGGATTGGTAACCATTAGCTCGACGATAATATCGTACTTCTGCTGCCGCAATTGCTCCATGTACAGAACTGCATGACAAAGAGCACCAGCCGAACTAGCGGTATCTGTCGAGAGCTCGGGCGGACGCCTAAAAGGAACATCGGCCCCAAGTTTGCTGGCGACGGCCGCGATTTCTTCGTCGTCAGTAGAAACAATAAAATCATCGATATACTGGCTCTGGCGTGCGGCATCAATGGTGTAAGAGATGAGAGGCCGGCCACAGATCAGCGCGATATTCTTTTTCGGGATCGATTTTGAGCCGCCGCGAGCCAGGCTAACAGCCAATACCCGCCTTCCTTTAATCACCAGCTAGACTCCCCTCATAATCACTCTGACACGTCAAGAATCAACAACTTCCTCTGTTGGACGCTTAAGCACTAGCTCGCTATCTCGGTGCTCGTATTTACCAAGTATGCGCAGAAGATCATCGCGGCTGAGCCACTGTTGATTCAGATCCGATGAATAGCGAAAGCTCTCTGCAACCAAAGTTCCGCCCGCAATCCTTACTGGATCAGCATGCCATTGGTGAATGGCCGGCTGGACTATAAAATACTTGTCATATTCGTAGGTGAAGCCCGCATCATCCTCACCAATCATACACTCGTGGAGCTTCTCTCCCGGGCGGACACCAACTATGTTTAACTTGCACTCCGGCGCCACCGCTGCTGCTAGATCGGTGACTTTCATGCTGGGTATTTTCGGTACGAAAATTTCGCCACCTAACATGTTTTCAAGCGCAGTGAAAACCAAATCAATCCCTTGATCAAGGGTGATCCAGAACCGCGTCATCCTTGTATCGGTAATAGGCAATTGCCCCGTTGGTTTCAGATTAAGAAAAAATGGAATAACGCTACCCCTGGATCCCACCACATTCCCGTATCGCACGACGGAGAAGCGGGGCCCGCTTTCACCGGCATACGAATTGCCTGCCACGAAAAGCTTATCGGAGCAAAGTTTGGTCGCTCCATATAAATTTATAGGATTACACGCCTTATCAGTCGACAATGCTACAACCTTAGATACGCCGCGCTCTATACACGCGTCGATCAGGTTTTGTGCGCCGAGGACGTTGGTTTTGATAAATTCGAAGGGATTATATTCGGCGGCCGGCACGTGTTTCAGCGCCGCCGCATGAATAACAATATCGACGCCTGATAGTGCTCTTAACAGACGGTTTGCGTCACGCACATCACCTAAAAAATAGCGAATGCAGGGATAGTCCTTTTCGGAAAAAACCTTTGCCATCTCATGCTGCTTGAGTTCATCACGACTATATATAATAAGTTTTTTAGGTTTATACTGCTCAAAGACTCTCTTGACGAAGAGTTTGCCGAAACTACCGGTCCCTCCAGTAATTAATACAACTTTATCGCTCAACATGAGCATCACCTTTCATCCGAAGGATCATCTATTTTTTACGGTTTGAGCCAGGCTCGATATTTATTCAATGTAACTACTATGTCAACGGCATTCATCGTGCCGGTCCCACTCCTGGTTGGCACGCTCAAAATCCTCTGGCCTACCTACGTCTAGCCAGTATTCGTGAATGAAAAACGGCAGGACCCGGAAGCCCTTCATAATAGCGGTATTAATTAACTCCGGCATATCAAGATATTCGGACTTAGATATTAATGAAAAAACTTGTGGGCTTAGAATATAAATGCCTGCGTTAACAAGAAACCGCATTTCAGGTTTTTCCTGGATTATCTTTACGGCCCCTTTGTCCCCCACCTGTAGGACGCCAAATGGAACTTCAACCAGGTGCTCTCGGGTGACACAGGTAATATGGGCTCCGGAGGCTATATGCTCACTAATGATTTGCTTGTATGGCGCCCTGGTTAAGATATCGGCGTTGCAAACAAGAATCGGGCAATCTATCCCCCCCTCGATTAGACCTAGTGACCCCGCTGTTCCCAGACGCTTGTGTTCGCGAATGAATTCAACCTGGATATCAGTGCCAGCGACGAGTTCGGTAATATGATCCTCGATCATGCCGCCCATGTAGTTCAAAGACACATAGAACTTACGAAAGCCATTCCTTTGGAGGTTCTCCATAAGAATTTGAATAAGCGTCTTTTCGTTGACCTGAGCCAGCGGCTTGGGGCGGTCGGGAACTACCGAGCGCAAACGCGTCCCCAAACCACCTGCCAAAATAAAAGCCCAGTTCTCTAACCCCGCCCCCGCGGCCTCCCACTCATTGTCCGATCCGTTACTAGGGCTTCGTCGGGTTTCGAAAACCCCTAAAACAAATATATCGACGAGTCGCCCTTCGTGATCAACCACAGGAAGTTCTCGCTTCTCTGTCTCACGTGCTAAGGTAAATATTTCCGCAGGAGAACTCACCTCCAGCACGACAGTCGGCGCAGAATTTGCCCAAGTCATGACCGGATCCAAGAGAGTCGCGCCTTGTAACAGGGCCTTGCGCACATCGCTATCAGTCAGGATAGCTATCAGGCGACTGTCTTGGTCAACGATACAGGCCAGCATCGCCCCCGACAGTCCGATCGTGGCAAGTGCCTCTTTTAAATTCGCGCTAGGCGCAATGCAACTCGAGCGATAACCAGGAAGAAATTTGTCCATGCATCACCCCTAGGCCAGATTCCGGACTTGGCCAACGACAAATGATAACTGTTCGTCAGATATATGCGGGCTGGAGGGCAATGACAGGCTTGTCCTCCACATTACATCAGCATTTGGATAGTCGCGAAGCCCTTGAGGTGTAGCGCTGCCCTCCAGATAGGCTGGCTGGCGATGCAACGGCGTCCAGAGTGGTCGTGCCTGCACCTGTGCCGCATTGAGCCCTGTAAGCAGCTTCTC
>Ga0315284_10001239_pt1 | contig 36323 bp, 36 predicted proteins | sample YL17G09_16_MG_FD_203696 | JGI IMG/M metagenome (GOLD analysis project Ga0315284, IMG submission 203696) | Sediment microbial communities from Yellowstone Lake, YNP, Wyoming, USA - YL17G09_16 | ecosystem: Environmental > Aquatic > Freshwater > Lake > Sediment | place: USA: Wyoming | collected...
ATTAGCTCCGCCACTTTGCCTTTGTCGAAGTAGTCTGTGCGCTCCATGAACTGGGATATTTTTTTATTGGTGTATTCCCCGAGCCGCTCAAGCAGCATCTCGTCCACTGGAACGCCGAAGCCCTGTTTTTTCCGGTCTATTATATCGTCTGGGATGAGGCCGCGTACCGCCTTCTTGAGTATGTGCTTCAGTTCGCGGTTGCGCGTCTTCGCCTCCTGCGGTATCGACATTGATAGTTCGACGAACTTGTGGTCTAGGAATGGGACCCTCGCTTCAAGGGAGACTGCCATGCTCATCTTGTCGACGCGCATGAGCAGTAGTTCGGGAAGCCGCATGTTCAGGTCCACGTACGACATCCATGATAGCGGCTTCCTCTCCCACGCGCCCCTGTTATAACGCTCCCTTATAGGTAGTATAGCGTCATATGACGTTTTTCCTTTGAACTTCTCTCGTAGTCTGGGGTGGAGGAGCCTCTTCTTTTCCTCTTCTGTGAATGCCTCGGCCCCACCCCAAAAGACGGGGAGGCCATTTGCAGCCCGCCGGAGCCATTCATATGGACGTGTTTCGGCCTTCCCCGAGAGCTTCATGTAGGTTAGGGCGATTTTCATCAGTATCCGCGGGATTGGCAGTGCATTCAGCTCCTCCAGCTCAAGCATCCGCTTCCACCCCTGATACCCCCAGAATAGTTCGTCGCTTCCCTCCCCCACCTGACAGACTATCACGCCGTTGTCGCGGGCCAGCTTCGAGACGTAGTACACTGGCACGCAGACTGGGTCGGCTATGGGCTCGTCTTGGTGGTATATCATCTTGGGCAGGAAGTCGACCACTTCGTCCACTGTGAGCCTCTTCTCAAAGTGCTCTGAGCCGACGAAGTCCGCCATCCGCTGGGCGTATTCGAACTCGTTTGCGTAGGTCTTGTATTCGCCCGCGTATCCGATGGAGAACGTCTTGACCTTCTTCGTCTCCCCCTCGGAGAACAAAGCGGCGTTCGTGCTCGAGTCTATTCCGCCGGAGAGGAATATGCCAACAGGAACGTCGCTCACCTTCCGGTAGCGGACTGACGTGCGAAGCTCAGACAGTATCATCTTTGATATCTCATCCTCTGTCGCGTCGGTCAGGGGCTTTGTGTTGTCGAAGACGTCCCAGTACCTCTCCTGCCTCATGGAGCCGTCCTTTGAAATGATTAGCATGCAGCCGCCCGGCAGCTTCATCACGCCATCAAAAAGCGTATGCGGGGCTGGCGTTGTGAGAAAAGACAGGTAGTGGAAGAATGCTTCTTCGTTGACCCTCCTTGGAACATGTGGGCTGGCAAGCAGAGCCTTTATCTCCGAGGCGAAAAGGAGCATCCCATTGTTTGTAGTGTAGTATAACGGTTTTATCCCTATCCTGTCACGCACTAAGTAGAGGATTTCCTTTTTTGAATCCCATAGTGCGAATGCGAACATCCCCCTGAATTTATGTATGCACTCTATCCCCTCCTCTTCGTAGAGGTGGATGATGATTTCAGTGTCTGTTTCAGACTTGAACGAATGACCTTTCGCCTTTAGGTCGCCTTTGAGTTCGCTGTGGTTGTAGATTTCTCCGTTGTAGGTTATCCATATGCTGCCGTCTTCGTTGCTCATGGGCTGGTGCCCATGCGATGATAGGTCGATTATGCTGAGCCTCCTGTGGCCGAAGCCGACTCTGCCGTCCGCTGACACATAGGTTCCCGCGTCGTCTGGGCCGCGGTGTACCATCGTATCCCTCATAATATTTATGAGTTTTTCGTCGACTTGTTTGCCGCTGTAATCCAGGATCCCGCATATTCCGCACATTCTTCAGGCACCCTCCCTCTCAAGGAGAATGTTGACTATGCGTTCGGCGGCTTTTCCGTCCCAAAGCCGGGGTATTCTGCCCTTTTTCCCCTTGCCAGCCGCCGCTTTCATGCTCTCCTTTAATATTTTGTCCCTGTCAAGGCCTACGAGGATGTTCGTTCCCTCGGTAATAGTCACCGGCCGTTCGGTGTTCGCTCTTAGCGTTAGGCATGGGATGCCTAAGACTGTTGTTTCCTCCTGTATCCCGCCGGAGTCGGTCAGCACGAACTTTGAGTCCGCAACCAGTCGGAGGAACTCGAGGTATCCAAGCGGTTCGATAAGAATGAGGTTATCCATACCCGCAACCTTGTCCTGCAGTCCCAGCTCATCTATCATCTTCTTCGTCCTTGGATGCGCTGGGAAGACCACCTTCACCCTCTTTTGTATTTCAGAGATGACATCCAGGACAGTCTCCAGATCCTTTTTTGAGTCTACTGTTGCCGGCCGATGTAATGTCAATGTTACGTATTCCCCTCTTTTGAGTCCTAGCCTTTTGAGGACGCTTGTTTTCCCTGATTTTTTGATGTTCCTTTTGAGGGTGTCTATCATAACGTTCCCGACGAAGAATATCCTGTCTTTTCCAATGCCTTCCCTGAGGAGGTTTACGTTGGCGTCCTCCTCGGTTGTGAAAAGATAGTCTGATATCTGGTCAGTCAACACCCTATTTATCTCCTCTGGCATTGTTCGGTCGAAGCTTCTGAGGCCCGCCTCCACATGCGCGACCTTTATCCCCCTCTTAGATGCGGTGAGCGCGCAAGCTAGGGTAGAGTTCACGTCTCCCACGACCAAGACCAAATCCGGGTTTTCTTTTGCGAGTATCTTCTCGAACTCTACCATCACCTTGGCTGTCTGCTCTGCGTGGCTACCGGAGCCCACACCCAGATACATGTCGGGTTTAGGGAGGCATAGGTCGTCGAAAAACAGCTTTGACATTGCCGTGTCATAGTGTTGACCGGTATGCACAAGGAGTGGAGTCACATTAGGATGTTTGCGCATCTCATCTATGAGCGGGGATATCTTCATGAAATTAGGTCTTGCGCCGACGACATTTACGATTTTCATCTTCCAGTTAGAGTCTCATATTCTTTAGCCAGACGGGATATAATAGTCTCCCACTCACGCTCCCTCAAAACGTATTCCCTCGCATTTTCTCCGATACCCCGTCGAATATCCGGGCGGCTAAGGACGTAATCTACCTTCTCAGCCAGTGCGTTGACTGAATCTTCAACAAGGAAACCGGTTTCCCCATCGGTTATTATCTCCTCCATTCCGCCAACGTCTGTGCTGACTATGACCTTTCCCATAGCCATCGCCTCAACAGGCTTAATCGGCGTTGTTAGATCATTTAGTGTACATTTCGGCCGAGTCATCAGAAAGACATCACAAAGCGAGTAGTATTTCGGGACATCCTCATACGGGACGAAACCCGTCACAATCGCGTCTTCTTTAACGCTAAACCTGGCAATCGAATCCTCAACATTCCCTCTCTCCGGGCCGTCCCCCACCAGCATCAACTTGACGCTCTTGTTCCTCTCCCTTACCTTTGAGAATACCTCGACCAGCTTCGGTAGATCCTCCCATTCCTGGAATTTCCCGACAAACAACACTACTTTCTTCCCTATCAGATTGTATTTTGACTCTAGGGTTTTATCTCGTGGGGTTGGGGAAAACACTTTGGTGTCGACTGCGTTTGGAAGCAGTACCATCCTGTCTTTTGGCACTTTCCGTTTAGCAAGCTCCCCAGTTATCCCCTCGGATATCACGACAAGTCGGTCTGCGCGCTTGATTATGAACTCGTCGAATAAAATCCACATCCAGTAGTTGATGGATTTGGGAGATACTTCCATCGATGTTGTAGGGTAGTGTATGGTGAACACAAATGGCAGGCGCGTCCGAAGGTTACCCAAGTATGCGGCGAGGGCACATTTTACTGGACTATGCCCACTCACAATATCGTATTCCCCCCCAGATAATAAATTATGGACCCTGGAAACGAGTGTAAGACTGCTTAGATATCCATGGAAGGGGTAACGTATCACCTGGATGTTCTGTGCTGGATTTTCTTGTTCTGGCAAATTCCCCCCCCGATTTGGAACTAAGATTGTGACACTATGCCCCATCTTGGCAAGACCGGATACTATACCCTGTAGTCTGGTGCTGTATCCGCACATCACAGGAAAGTAGTTGCTTGCTATCATCAGGATTTTCATCTGAACACCGTCATCATATTAGTTCGTTAAGGGTAAATGTTGGTTGTATCCTATCAGGTCCTATTAATGTTTTATACCATAGTAATTTATTGGATTATAAGAGAGCTGCTATCTAGAGGGGGATTAGCGGTGATAATTTTCAAAAAAATCGACCATCCACTTTGTGACGTCAATCTTGTCTTTGAGCATCGCCTCCCGTTTCTTCGCCCATTCCTTCTTTAGATCTTTTCTTTCCAGGAGGGGGTTGAGTTTATCAAAAAGATGCGTGGAATCGTGGACATTGACTGTCAGGCCGTATTTATGCTCCTGCTCGTTCAGGTAGCCTAGACTGAGCGAATTCACGAAGACCGATGGCGTCCCCAACACCGCGGCTTCGGAAGCCATCGTCCCTCCCTCGCCGATATAGAGGGTGGAGTAATAAAGCAGGTCGTGTATTTTGTTTAAGGCTACTGAAATCCTGTAAGGTTCAAATTCTTTGGGGAGGTTACCTTCAGATGTTATCATAACTCTCCCAAATTTTGATAACTCTGAAACCAACTTTTTCTTGGTTTCCATGGAAAAACCCTTTTGTCCGATATCATGGCTTGCATTCCAAGAGATAAAACGGATGATAAAGAAGACATCCCCGATGTTAATATTTAAATCAGAAAGGACGGTAGGGTCTGGTTGGAAGTGGGCGGGGTGCAGGTAAGCCAGGCTATGGTAACCGTCATAACGTATTTGTTTTTTTCCGAGATTTTTATTAAATGCAGAGGGAGTACAGATTATGTCGGTGAAGGGGGCGTATAGCATATACTGCTCAACCGAGTGTTCAGTGTCATTGAATGCAATACTTTTACCCCCGATTAATTTTGTCCCAACCGAGGAATATGGACTTCCAATACTAATAGAAACATCCTGATTAAATTTTTTACTTAGATTATAGAACCGGTAACAGTTGACGAACAAAGAACATAGTTTGTTGAAAATTCCTTTGGACTTTTTACCGATGAGAGTATAATTAAACCCGTATAAGTCAAGTAACTGTTTGTTGATATCCTTCTCAAGGACAACAATTTTTACCTCATGACCCCTTTTTTGAAGTTCCCAGATAAGATTCTTGAATAGGTGTACGTCCGCTGGGTGACCAATCTCGACAAGAATCCGCAATATAATCACCTAAATAATCTTTAAGGTACATATAGGAGTAGAGTAGATATATACTAAGCCACAGAGGCAGGTTAGGCCGAAAACTAAATAGGGTTTCGCAGAAATTAAGATGAGTGTAAAGGAAGTGGTTGAGTATTATGGGGGGGTGGTTTTGTAGCAGAGACGGTATATGGGGATAGGTTTGTTTTAAATTTCTTCCTTGAGCGAATAGCCTTTTTCGCTCCGTTTAGGAGGATTAGGGCATTATGCCACAGATTAAGGGGGGTGCGGATAGGTAAGGGAGTTTATTTTAGCTATGACATCTTGTTTGATAGAGTGTATTCAGGCCTGATTCCTATTTGTGCCGTCTGTTAGGACTTATGCGAATTTTATGTGTGAAGGTAGACTTGCATGTTCAGCTTCAAGTATAATATTAACTTGGCAGGGTCATAATATTGCTTATGGTTGTTGGTGATAGGACGAAAGCCAGTGATGGGTCAGTTGAAGTAGTTATCGGGGTTGTTGGTACTGGTATCGGGGTTGAGATTGCTCAGTTGGCCGCTCAGGTAGGATTTAAGGTTGTATTGAAAAGCCGAAGTAGGGAATCCTTGGATAAGGCTTTTGTAAAGCTATCCAATAAACTTTTAAAGATTTTAAGCGTTGAGGAGAAGGATAAAATCCTCTCTAGAATAGATGGGGTTACGGCCTTTAAGCCACTTGGGGAGTGCGATGTAATTATTGAGGCGATAATCGAGGATTTTGGGGAGAAACAGAGGTTGTTTGCTGAGCTTGACAGGATATGTCCGGATGAGACTGTTTTTGCGACGAATACTTCTTCGCTTTCTGTCAGTGCCTTGGCTTCTGCGACCAATCGGGCAGACCGAGTAGTCGGCATGCATTTCTTCAATCCGCCGACGAAGATGAGGCTCGTTGAGGTTGTGAGGGGCGATAAGACCAGTGCGAAAACTCTCGAGTTCATCGATAGAATTGCCAGAAAGATGGACAAGACCACGGTAGTCGTGAATGATACGCCATGTTTCATAGTAAATAGGATGCTCATGCCCCAGCTGAACGAAGCGGTTTTGATGCTTGAGGAAAAGATTGCAAAGCCGGAGGATATTGATTCTGGAGCGAAGAATGGGTTGAATCATCCGATGGGTCCGCTGGCGTTGCTTGATTTGATTGGGGTGGATGTTTTCGTCGAAATTATGAACAACTTATATCATAGGACTGGTAATCAGAAGTATAAGCCAGCCGAGCTTGCAGTCAAGATGGTAAAGGAGGGCAAGTTGGGACGCAAGACCAAGGAGGGTTTTTTCAGGTACTAAGATGAGCGCGAAGGAAGTGGTCGGATACTACGGCAGGGGGGGATTTATCGCTGAGACAGCGTATATGGTCAGGTTTGTCTTCAATTTCTTCCTCGAGCGGGTGGCGTTTTTTTCCCCATTTAGGGGGATTAGGACAATGTGCCACAGGCTAAGAGGCGTCAGAATCGGCAGGGGAGTCTACATCGGGAATGACATCCTCTTTGACCGAGTTTACACCGACCAGATAACAATCGGGGACGACACGAGCATCGGCGATAGATGCATCATAACAGCCCATAGCAACATCCCCTCCAACACGCGGCTGAAGAAAGTCTATCCACGACAGGTGAAACCGGTCAAAATTGGCCGGGGAGTCTGGATAGCGCCGGCCGTTATTATACTGCCGGGCGTGACTATCGGCGATGAGGCAGTCATTGGGACAGGTTCTGTGGTGACGAAAGATGTTCCGCCAAGGTCAGTGGTAGCGGGTGTTCCAGCCAAGGTTATTAAGACGATTGATAAAAATGCACTTTCTGCTGACAAATGACGTCGAGTGTTATTCGTTCAAGACAAACAACTTCGAGCATTCGGTAGCGGAAGATATTTACCGTGACGGGTTACCTAAACTTCTTGGATTATACTCCAAACACGACATTCCCTGCACATTCTATTTAACTGCTGATATAGTCGAGATAAAGCCGGAGATTGTCGATTTGATTAAGGCGCACGGCCATGAAATCGGATGCCACGGTTTGCAGCACACGAATGAGAGGGCATTGGATGTGCTATGCTATGGTGAGCAGTTGAGGGATATTAAAAAAGCTAAAGAGACTATAGAAAAGATCTCTGGGCGGATAGTGTCTTTTAGAGCTCCCGCTCTTCGAATTAATGGGGATACTATACGAGTCCTGGACGAATTGAAGTTCAAGACTGACAGTTCTGTTGCGTCACAGAGGTTTGACGGACCTTTCAGCTTCGGAGCTAGGAACAAGATTGGCTGGCTCGGTGCTCCGCGCAAGCCTTATCATCCGTCAAAATCAAACCCGTTTAAGAGAGGGGATTCCAAGATTTTGGAGATCCCGGTCTCGGCTTTTCTGCTCCCGTATGTCGGGACAACGATGAGGGCAAGCAATACCCTATCAGGATTCATCCAGAAAGCCTTGTTTTTTGAGTCTAAGATGACCGGAAAGCCGTTAGTCTTCATAATTCACCCGAATGAGGTCATAGACGTCAGAGGGGACATAAGAACGGGGAGGAGGAGCAGGAGCCCCATAGGCCATGTCTTCGCCGACAGGATACGCCACAGGATAAAGCTGAGGAACCTCGGTTCAAAGGCTACCGAACTGTTAGATGATGTGATTGTGGCTGCTAAGAATGAAGGTTTCGAATTCGTGACCGCGAAAGAGTACGCTAAGGTACGAGGATGATTCCAAATATGCAGAACATTATCGTTATCGCGTAGAGTATCAACGTCGCCCTCAATTCTCTAACGTGAAAGAGTGATGTAATCAGGTATTTCAACGTCAGTTTGTTTGGCGCTTTTATTGTTCCGTCAGGGAGTACTTCTGCGAATTTTATATGTGGGTAGATGCGCATGTTCATTTTCCAGTATATCCACATTAGGAAGTTGATGATGTGGGGTATTAGGATGACTATTCCGAACCATTCTAGGTTGTATAGGATGATGAGGCCTCCTACTGTTGCGCCGTATACTAGGCTTCCGGTGTTGCCGGGGAATATGCGACTTGGGTATTTGTTGTACCACATAAATGCTAGTAGGCCTCCGAGAATGGGTGCGGCATAAAGGAGGGTCTCTGCATCGTATTTCATATATGCCTTAAGTGTCGTGAAAAATATCAGAATAGATGTTAATCCCCCATCTAGGCCGTTGAAGCCAGCATGCATGTTAATTAAGTTAGCTACAACCATGACGTAAATGGGTGCTAGGATGAAGGAGTACACCCATCCAAGAGGTATGTGTGTGTTGAATGGTAAGTCTGCTGTCGTGTCGATGTTCAGTAGTGCTATTGGGAGTGCCAGGAAAAAGAGTAAATAGATCTTTTTGAACCTACTTTTTACCCTGATTAAATCGTCCAATAAACCGAACATACCATAGATAAATATTAAGAAGTAGAAAATGAGCAGTTTCTCTATGAAGTCATTGTTTCTGAGCAGGATTTCAGCGACTACTAATGACACCATGATGCCACCAATTATGGCCATCCCCCCCATTGTTGGCACATTCGGTTTCTCTGGTTTATACATGTCTTTAACTACGTATCCGCTGGCGTGGAATCTTCTTATGAAGCGTTTGGTCAGGTAGAGTGTAACTACGGTTGCTGTTAAAAAAATCGCTATTGTCTCTAATTCGTACATTTTTGGTACATATTGTGTCTGTTATAAATTAAATATGGTTTAATGACTGAAGTCGGTATTTAATCCTGGAATCACATTAACGCGTAAAATGTTCCCAAGCACTCTTCGCAGGCGATTACCTTACGTTTTTATTCTGATCACTTTTGTATGTTATATCTGCGGGTATTTCATCTTCGCCCTTGACCGTTCCATTTTCAGTTGGATAAGGATAATACACTACCTTAATCCTGGGCTTATCGTATCCTTTGTGTTCGCCTCCGCCGTAGTGGCTTATTACCTATCTAAAGTGAGGCTTAGTGGGCGAGTCCACCCCCTTGCACTCATCGTAATAGCGTTATTCTGCACTATCTTATTCTTTGGCCTTCCCCAGTTTAATCCTGATTCAGCCGTATATTATGCTGCAGCCAACCACTTAAAAAAATTCGGTTTGATTAATGGTTTATCAACCCTTCGTTTGGTGGGTTATGCTTCCCTCCCAGGTTATCCATTATTGCTCTCTCTACTCCCTGATGGTTACTTCCCTGTTCAATGCATGCACAGTCTCATCTTCATTTGCATTCCAGTGTTTGTTTTCCTCATAGGGAGGAGATTATGGAATCCCCAAGTTGGTTTTTTCGGAGGTTTATTGTCCCTCTCAACCCCTATCATGTTGAGTAATCATTACTTCATGCTCCCTGATGTGCCGATGACTTTTTTCCTTCTAGTCTCCGTTTATGCTGCATTGAAGATGGCTGATGATAAGCGTTGGCTTATTATTTTCCTGCCAGCAGCGCTCCTGACAGTTTCCATGAAGGTTATGGGACTGCTTTATCTAGTGTCTGTGTTGCTACCCTTAGTAGCTATACGATTCTGGAGTAGTTCGCACAATAAGAGATTCTATATGAAGATTGGGGTCGTATCGGTGGTTTTGTTCCTAGCGTCTGTTGTTGTCATCTACTCTTTCCCATCGTTGAAAGAACGAGTGACATTAAAAATACACTCGTTAGACCCATATGATAATCTAATGCGTTTCTTGAGTATAGGTAGTCAGGATCCCTCCTCAACGTTATTTTATCAAGTTGGTTTCCCTCAGTCGCTACTGTTTTTGGCGTTCATCTACTTTTCATTGAAGCATAAAGATAGGCGTAATCTCATCCTATACTCGTGGATTCTTCTATCGTTCATAGCCGCGCACGACACCCGCACAAGATATCTACTACCCTTCTTCCCTGCTGTTTCTCTTGCTGCATCTAATGCTCTACAGTACATACAGGATGAGAGGAGCCGTCATGTGATACTCTACTTCTCATGTTGTATGATGCTTCTTGTGACTTTGACGACGGTCCCACAAATAGCGTCTGAGTATACGATACGTAACTTGCAGTCTCAGGCTCAGGCAGCAAATGCTCTTCCAGGCTCTACTTTAGGGGTTTATGCTTACTCTGAGCCGATAATGGACAGGGATTTGCACTTCCTCGCAGCCATGTCAGACTACTATGCCAGTAAGGATGTTATTTTCCTTGGCTTCAACTACCAGGATTATCAGAATGATGGATGGTGGCGCACCATGGATCCTCTGTTAAACGCTACATATCCGAGTCTCCATTATACTCCGAATGATATTGCCCTCCTCTTGGCCGGGAATTATTCAAAGGTCAGCGAGTCCACTGGAGGTAGCCTCAAATACTATGACACATACTATGTTACATTATTCAAGAGGAGAGATGGCAGAGGCGGTCCTACAGATTTGATTCTGTATCTGTCGAATATCAACGTCTTCGATGATGAGCTGACTAACAAGTCTAATCTTTGTAGCAGTTATATATACAGTCTGTACTGTTTGAGGAATGACATAGTCTACACTCAAGAGTACTCTTTTGGTCCTGTAAAGTTGGCAGGGACGTATGAAATCCGCTCTGACAGTTGGTTGGGGGAGAATATGCTGTTTATGAAACCACCGAATGTGGGACAGATTAATCAAACGTACTCTCTGTTCATTCCTGAGAATTCGACGCTCAAGTTTAGCGTCAGTTTAGCGCCTGATACGTGGCATACCCTGAAGGGTAATGGTGTCGAATTCATCGTTTTAGCCGGGGAAAAAGGCACAAACACTGACTACGAGACTCTATTTGACCGGTATATCGACCCGAAGAATAATGTGGCAGACAGGAAACTATTCAAGGAACAGGTGGACTTGCGTAGATACTGGGGTAAGGACATTGAGCTCGTCCTGCAGACTAAATCCGGCCCCAATAACAATAGCATCTATGATACTGCGGGGTGGGGGAATCCACGGATTGTAATGCAATAATCTGGTAATTTCTCAAATATTCATATGGGGGAGACGTTATTAATGTTATAGTAATTAATATCAGCTTAGGTAGTTATCGTCATCATGTATTGTGGAATAAGATGAAATATTCACTCATAATAATCTCAATAGTGGCTTTGCTCCTTATACAGAACACGAACGCGTCAATAACACAAAAAGGGCCGACAACAGCAGGCAAGATGAAGGTATTATTACATCTTAACGATGCTTCTGGAAATCCAGTAGACAGTTCTGGAAACTCGATAAGTCCCGCGGTTAAAGGAACGGCAACATATTCCCAACCTGGGATTTTTGGTACCGGAATAAAACTGCCTGGGAGAGCTAATGCTCTTATATTCCGAGATAGGCCAGCGGCAAACACTACAATATGGGGCAACTATAACGGTCAAATGTCTTTTAGTATTTGGTTGAATCCGGCATACACAACACTAAACTCACCTAAAGGTAGTAACAGCTTCTTTTCCAGATATAGTACAGGAAGATATTTTACTTATGCTACTATCTTAAACTCTACTGGGAAGCTATACTGGGCTATGTGTAACAGCATAGTCTGTAATGCTGCAATTAATGGTTTTTCTACAACCGTGATTCCAGCAAATGCTTGGACGCATGTAGCATTGGTTTATTCGAACAATACAACACCAAACTTGAGGGTATACATCAACGGTGTTTTGGAAAACTCATCAATTGGGGCGTTTAGTCCTTCAGCACAAAATCCATCAAATGGTGGGTTGATGAACACAACAATCGGCGGTTTCTATAATGAAAATGGTATTCAGGGTTGGAATGGAACAATAGATGAAGCCATTTTATACACTAATTACTCGCTAACCGCAACGGAAATCCTTAATCTCTATGAGTCTGGTATCACCCAGTTGAACATTACAACTCCGGTTAATAATTCTGTGTTTGCTGCGGGTGTGGCGTTTTCAGTTAACACTTCGGTCGGTTATAATGGTGGTTTGGTTAATGTGTCGTTCACGCATTTTAATAGTTCGGTTGATGTGTTGGGTAGGAGTTTGAACTCAAGCAGTGTTAAAATTTACAATGTCGATTCCTATCATGACCTCGTCTCCGCTTCGTATTCGAACATCCCTGCTGGCAGTTATAGTGTGGGTGTTTCGGCCTGTGGCGGTTCATCTAGTGCTTTGAAGACGTGTGATTCTGGTTCCGTGTCTTTTACGGTAGGGACGACGACCACAACCACTACCACCACTATCACTACTACGACTACTACCACCTCAATTCCTTTTCATTCTGATGATTCGGTGATTAGTTCGACCCAGGGGGGTTTGGAGCTGATACCCTATGTGAATAGGCTCTATCTGGTCGTCTATAATTTCACGATGTTTAGGCCTGATGGGCAGTTGGTGTGCTGTGGGCCGAGTAATAGTAACGTTTGGGCTTGTGTGAGTGGTGCATGCTAGCGTTTGGAGTGTACCGAGACTGCTTGATTATTGCTTTTATATTCGTATTATATATAGTTATATAAGATGAATGCGAATGTAGTGCTGCATAGCCCGACGTTGGAGTCGGTGTTGATGGTGGAGAAGACAGCCCAGAAGCATAGCCAGGAGTGCGGGAAGTATCAGTTGTGGAAGAAGTTGCCGAAGAAGATGATGTACCAGACATTCCAGCACATCCTCGACTATCTGGAGGAGTCAGGCAAGATTATGGTGGACAAGGACGGCTGCGTAATCTGGACGCACAACCCTGCAAGGATAAAGCGGCTGATTGCCGAAGACCTGATAGTGAAATGACAAAGGAGAACGAAGTCGGCTTCATAACAAAGAAGCTAAAGTCAGAATACTTGCTTCTTGGCGAGGGTAAATACGAGGACACTCAGCTATTCAACTTCATACAGCGGGCCATAAGCGACCTCAGAAAGAACCCGACATGCGGAATCAAAATACCAAAGAACCTCTGGCCGAAGGAATATGTGACAGAGTACGGTGTAAATAACCTGTGGAAGCTCAACCTCGACAGTTACTGGCGCATGATTTACACGATTGTGGGTGACCAGGCTCAACTAATCGGGATAATACTTGAAGTGCTCGACCACAAGAAGTACGACAGAAAGTTCGGATATAAGACAAGTTAATTCAGGCATATACAACATTCATTGCATTAATCCTATTATCTGTCGAGGACTTAAACAAAACGAGTTTGTTCGTCATCTGCAAACACTAACTGTTCATTGGGTTTGATAGTTGCGATTATCTTGGGGTTGGCAAATCGATATATTGGGAAAGACATTAGTTCTCTACACAAGTGTAAACGGGTTTCCCTGCTATTTATATAGTATATCTAGCGTATATGTAATAGATATACTATGAAAATGATTACCCTAAAGTTGGAGGATGGTCTGTTAACTCAGATGGATAACCTCTCTCACGACTTTGGCTTCTCAAGTAGGACTGAGTTCATTAGGAATGCTTTAAGGGACAAAGTCGAGGAATATCATCTAAAACAGGCAATATTGAAGCTTGAGAAGGGTAAAGGCGCATTCAAGGGTAAAGGAGTGATTGGCGGAGATTATGAGGCTGCTCGCGATGCAGCATTCGAGAAAATTACGGCAAAATTTAAATAATCTCCTCAGGCTTGTTTGACTGTACTATATCTTTCAACAGCTCAAAGTGATTATCCCTAGTCACGACTACTGCATTATTGTCTCTAGCCAATAAAGCATGGAGGGCATCACCTCTTGGAACACTTCGCTCACGTGAAATTCTCTTAGCTTCTTCGACCTGTCGGCCACTAATCGACACCGTTTCAAGCAATTTTAGATCCTTCAAAGACTCAAAACAATACTTATCGATTTCCTTCAGAGAATATGCTGATTTCAACTCTTCCAAAACCATATCTGAGTATAGTACTATATGCTTACCTGTCATCGCGTACCTTAGGAACTGGAAGGCGAACTCCCCTAATGGCTTCAGGTTATCTTCACGAGCTTCAAGAAAATCACGCCAGATACACGCGTCAACATAGTATCGCATCAAGTAAATATGATAACCCCGGCCTAAAAGACAAAAAGACTAAGCAATAGAAAAGTTATCGATATATAGATTTCTGGTAAAGTATCCTTTTGCGAACACGTTACTCGAGCCTCAGCAGCTAGCATACGATGGAGGTGATAGTCCTTCTCCAACAGGTCCCATCTCTCAACCGTTCTCATACTGTAGAGTGCATCAAAGAACTCTTTCAAACAACACCCTCCAAACTCACAGTCAACTTCTCCGGATAATGCTTAAGGTATGCGCGAACCTTCAATTTGGCTATTTAAAGCTGTAGTTCGGATATGTTGATGATGTTAGTCAAGGTTGAGACATATTTTGACGGCAAAGACTGGTGTGCGCGGGGTATCGGGGAGGATATTTTCACCCAGGGCAGGACGCTTGATGAGGTCACCAAGAACATCAAGGATGCGGTTGCCATCCACTATGAGGATAAATTGCGCCAAGACAAGAGCATAAGCATCCTGATTCTATTTGAAACAGAGGTAAAGAGTGTCTCCCGGACTGCCGCAGGTTAGCGGGAAAGATGTTGTGAAGCTGTTGAGTCGCCTGGGCTATGCAGTCATGAGACAGAGGGGCAGCCACGTCCGACTCCGGAAGGTCACCGCTGCAGGGGAGCACAATATCACGATTCCGGCACATCAAGTCATAGCAAAAGGGACGCTAAACGACATCCTTTCGAAAGTCAGCATCTGGAACGACACCTCAAAAGAAGAACTAATAAAACTATTGAGGAACCTATAATCCGATTATAAAAGAATATCAGGCCGCATTGTATTTGGGATATGCCTGCACCTTTGACTCAGGACACGTGTGCGACTCCGTGGGGGGCACGCCGATAACTATTTATACTAGTTAAGACTAATCTTACTTAGGTGGTATTAATGGATGTTGCTATAACAAAAATGAGTTCAAAAGGTCAGGTTGTTATTCCTTTTGAGATGAGGAAAAGCATTAAGGAAGGGGAGAAATTAGTGATTATCCATAATGCTAACCAGTTCATTATGAAAAAGGCGATGGATTTAGGTAAGAATTTTGTAGATGATATTATTTTCGCAAAAAGAACTGAAGAAGCTTTGAAAAAATATGAAGCCGGTGAGTTTATTGAGATGGATTTTGACGATTTTCTTAAAGAAGCAGAAAAATGGTAATTGCTGAGTATCATCCGTCTTTTCAGAAACTTTTCTCTAAAATCAGGGACAATTCAACAAAGGAAAAAATAATCAAACAATTCAGGAAAATCAGGGATGATCCGGATATAGGTAAACCTATGAGATACTCTCGAAAAGGGACTAGGGAAGTGCATATCGGCGCATATAGGTTGTCGTATAAGTATCTGAAAGAGGAAGATAAGATAATATTCTTGGATTTATACCACAAAGATGAACAATAGCTCCGCCCCAACAATCAAAGCAGTAATCCAGGCCCAACACATAAGCTGAACCTAATGTACCGATGAGATAGCCGTCCTAGGATATACCTGCACCTTCGACTCAGCCGAAGTATGCAACTCCATGCGACCACGATATTTTTTCAGTAAAAACGCTTATAATACTATTTTATTGATAGACTTCGCTTCTGTGTCCGACTCTTGTTAGTATAATCTCGTTTTTCTGCGGGTTAATCTCGTATATGATTCGGTAATCCCCCACTCGTATCCTGTAACTGTCGCGTTTGCCTGTGAGCTTCCTCACCCCTCGCGGGAATGGGTTCTCTTCCAATGCGCAGACTACCGCATCGACTCTTGTAAAAACGTTGTCTGACAGGTTATCGAATTGTTTTCTGACTCTATCTGTTGAGAATCTTATAGCGTACATAGGCTCACTTTTTCAGCCTATTTTTACGGTATTTCATGTAGTCTAAGCCGCCTGTTTTAGAATATTCGCGCATGTCCGCATCTATCTCAGATTGTATGCGGGAGTTAGATAAAAAGAGCATATCCTCATAGTCGTCAAGGTTCATGATAACCACATTTTTATCTGCTAAAACAAGCCTCTCGCTGCTTGACCCAGCTACGTTAATGAGAGATTTATAATCCTTTCCCGCATCCTTAGATACATTAACATTCATGACCATGATATACTATACTATTCAGTGAGATATAAAAGATTGTAAGGTATGCCCAAGAGGATAGCCCTAACGGCAGGTCGATAAAACACCCCCTACGATAGTTTATTGCCCGGGGGTGAGAGCCCCAGTCGCTCCACAACCGTCGTCAACAAGATGGAAAAGAAATCAGCATACTGCTAGCTGAAGCCCGCAGTATGTCTTGCGAACCGCATCTTTTGGTCAATCTGCAACCTAAAGGTTGCAGTATGCGGTTCGCAATCAGGCCGCAGCGAGTTTGGAATATACCTGCACCTTCGACTCAGGACACGTGTGCGACTCCATGCGGCCTTGATACGTCCTCAACACACAATCTTTGAATGACACGATATCTCCAACGGACGCCTTCCATACCAGTAGGGCATGACTTCCCCACACTAGTGGAACAAGAACACGGAACTTGTACTACAAACGTAGTCCAGCCCGAATAACAACAGTATGTACGACACTGCGGGTTGGGGGAATCCGAGGGTTGTCGATTAAAAGCATATTTCGCCAGTGGAGGATTCTCCTTGTTAACTCAGTTGAGCGGCCAGATATTTATCCTCCTAGTTCCTGGATTAAGTGGTGTATCAGGAATAATGGAACAGCAGTATCCCATAACTTTACTAATAATCTCTGTGGCGTTGGTTATTGTCGCAGGTCAGGATATGTCCACGACGACGTTAACGCTTCTTCCAGTCTCCTCTCTTGAGGAGGGTCTAAATGTCTCCAGTTCGACTACTTTACCGTCTGAGACCACCTCCACAGTCATTATCCCTGATTCATCTTCTACGACTGAGTCCACGTCATCTTCGACTACGTCGACTACTCTTGAGGACACATCCACCACATTAGTCGAATCTACTTCCACTTCGGTTACGTCGTCTACTGTCTCGTCTACGTTATCTTCTTCCACTACTGAGTCCTCTTCTACAACTGAGTCTTCTTCCACTACCACGTCGACAACCATCTCTGAGTCGACATCCACGACTGAATCCTCGACATCGTCTACTTTGGAGTCGACGACGTCTACTACTGAAACCACGTCGACGACGGAGTCGACAACTACGACACTCCAGTCTACATCCCAGGGTGGTGCTATTTTCCTTACTCTCCTCAACGACTCCCTGGCGAGCGGTAAATTGGATGAGGAGCTTTATGGGAACTTCACCTCATTGCCTGAGAACGCTACTGTCTTGGTTGTTGTGCGATTGAAGGAGAATGCAACATTAAAGGCTAGGATTCTTGCTATTGACTCCTCGAGGGAGAATGCGCAGAGGCGTAGAATGTTGCGTCTCCAAGCACTTAATGAGGAGGTTTCAGCGTCTCAGGATGCGGTCCTCCCGAATGTATCTGGAGATGACTTTAAGTTGCGTTACAGGTTCGGTCTATCAAGCGGTTTTTCAGCGTATGTTGGGGGGCGTGGGCTCATGAGGTTGTTGAGGAACGATAATGTGTTGCGGGTTGAGGCTATGCGGTGGGTTTCCCTCACCGATTCCGTCAGCGCACCGTTAGTCAACGTCACTTCCGTCTGGAATCTCACCATCAATGGCGTCAATATTACTGGTGCGGGTCAGTCTGTTTGTGTGATAGACACTGGCATAGACTACACAAATTCCGCGTTCGGGAGTTGTAGTCAGGTTAGTTTCCTCGCTGGTAATTGCACTAAAATCCCATATGGGTATGATTTCTACTATAATGACAGTAATCCGATGGATTATCACGGGCACGGGACGAATGTGGCAGGTATCGTCGCATCCTCAGCCTCGTCAAACGGGGGTATTGCGCCGGGGGCGAATATTATCGCCATGAAGGTTTTTCCAGACTCTGCCCCCTTCCTCGCGCCATACGACGTCATCGAGCGTGCGATATCCTGGTGCACGTACAACAGCAGCACATATAATATCTCAGTCATTACAATGAGCCTGGGTTCTGGGATATACTCCAGCAGCGCCGTCTGCGAGGATACGGGCATCCAGAACGCCTACAACAGCGGCATGTTCATCGACGCCTCATCAGGTAATGACGGCAGCTCAGCAGGCATCGCCTGGCCTTCATGCAACCAATACACTGTCTCGGTGGGCGCGGTATATGATGCTAACTACGGTTCTGTGTCCTGGGGTAGCACATGCTCCGATACGACGACTTCGACGGATAAGGTCATATGCTTCAGCAACAGACATAGCCTACTTAGTGTCTGGGCGCCGGGTTCATACATAACCGCTGCCGGAAGCACGTATTCAGGGACATCCCAGGCTTCACCGCACGTTGCGGCTGCAGCTGCCTTAATCCAGCAGTATGCTTTGCTCATGAACGGTTCCCAACTGTCTCCTGCGAGGGTGAAGGCGGCTTTGGTGAACACCGGCAAGAACGTGACACGAGACGTCACTAAGCCGAGAATCGACGTCTTCCGTGCATTACGCTACTTTAACTTCCGTGCTCCGACGCTCTCGAACGGCAGCGTTTCACCATCGAGTGGAGACAGTTTCGCGCTCTTTAACTTCACTGTCGTGTACTCCGACTTGGATGATAGTGCCCCATCATATGTGTCCGCGTACGTGGATGGTGCCCCCTATCAGATGGTGCCCAACGGGTCAACCAACTACTTCAATGGCGTGCTCTACTACTTCAACAGGACCCTCTCCGCGGGAAGCCACAACTTCTACTTCAACGCCTCTGACGGGGCGTACGTCAACGTCTCAGCAGTCACCAACAGCCCCACAGTAGCTTCACCCCCAAATTTAACATCCCCTACAGTATCACCCGCGTCAGGTTATACGAATACTCTATTCAACTACACCGTACTTTACACTAATTTGGGCAATAGCACGCCCGATTCGATTACTGTCGTGTTGGATGGAACACAGAGGGCCATGCAGGGGATGGGTCAGGATTATACTAGTGGCGTGACCTACTACTATAATACGACCTTGAACTCCTCAAGCCACAACTACTACTTTAACGCGACATTAGGCAACTACGTGAACACGACCGCCCTCGTGTCAGGCAGTCCAGTCGTGCAGGCGCCTCAGCCGATACTATCTTCCGCTGCAGTGAATCCCACACTCAGCAACAGTCAAACCCTCTACAACTTCACAGCCACCTACACCCACCCGGCTAATACGACGCCCACCGCCATGCAGTTGATATTGGATGGGGTGGCGAATGCTGCGCAGAATACTTCGGCTAACTATTCTGGCGGCGTAGTATACTACTATAACACGACACTCTCCCTGGGGACGCATTCCTTCAAGTTCTACACCACAGACGGAACGTACACCGTCTATTCGTCGACATCAGCACAACCGATGGTCTACGCAAGCAGCCCATCATGCTCGGGCTCAGACCCCCAAGGAGCTGCAACCTGGACGATAACCCAGGCAACAGAATGCACAGACACGGCAATACTCCCCACCTCAACGCACCGAGGCCCACTCAACATCACAGGACAAAACACCCTACAACTAACCAACACGTACGTGTACCTGAACAACACAATGACTCAACTAAACGGGACAATATCGCTGGACAACTCTCAGATAAACTTCATACGATGACTGGCTCTAAAAATAGGAGTCAACATTTACCCCCACAAATATACGAAATGAAAAATTTGTAGGGGTAAACCCAGATGTCTTTATTCGTGTTGTTTTTGAGGTTTGCGGGGATTAGCCAGTATGGGGGGTGAAACTCAACCCACTCCCGAAATTTAAGCAAATTCAGTTTTACTACATACAGTACCCTTTAGCCCGCAGTATGTTGATTTATATTCTCTCTCAGCCATATATGTAAGGTAATCTTACTTGAGGTGGTTTTGATGAATGTTGAGATAACAACAGCCTCTTCTAAAGGGCAGATAGTACTTCCAGCGGGTCTCAGGCAGCAACTCGGCGTAACACAAGGTATGCGGTTCGCAGTATACGGGCGAGGAGACACAGTTATCCTGAAGAAGCTGAAAATGCCCTCGACAGAAGAACTGGAGAAGATGACAATCAAACTGGGAAAGCTAGCAGAGGCAAAGGGTGTGCGTCCCAAGGACGTTGAGGGCATAATACACAGGTATCGAGGCGTGAAGGCATGAAGATAGTCTTGGACACAAACATCCTAGTGTCCGCACTATTCTGGTCTGGCAAAGAACACCACCTGCTTCAGAGGTGTGTGCGTGGTGAAATCAAAGCTGCGATATCACCAGACATAATCTCCGAACTGAGTCACGTGATGGATGACTACTTTGACGCAACAGAAGAGGAGATTGCAGAGGCAATAGACTTGCTTATGTCCTGTTTTGAAGTTGTGGACCCGAAACAGATCATAGACGCAGTAGATCATGACAAATCAGACAACAAGATACTGGAATGCGCATTGGAAGCCAACGCGGATGCAATAGTCTCTGGCGACAAGCACTTACTCAATATGAAGATATTCAGGGGCATACGGATACTTAAGGCGACGGAGATATGATGCCCCGAAGCGTTTAAGTCATAGTCTTATGACTCAACAGGAGGTACATTATTATAATGCACGAAAGTTTTAAAAATCATGAGATATAATCCACAAAAGTTTAAAAATTCGTGGAATATAATGTTAATATCAAGGGATTTTTCAAAGATTACACATATTGTTCAGTTGCCTTCGACCGTCCGTCTGCAAAGCCCCCGCATAGCCTCATCTCTTATTTTATCACATTTCTCCGCTGTTCTTATTGCGTTTGCACCACAGTACGCAGCCTCGTCTGGGTATTGTGTGTCATCTATTTGTAGGCAGTCTTCGGGTGTGTTCGCCCCGTATACTATGCACCATACGAGGTCTTCTCCTTCTCTGTCGCTGCAGTTCATTGGAGTCTTCATCTTGGGTTTGAGTGCTGATACTGTTTGGTAGCACTTCTGCTGCAATTCCATCACCGGTATTCGGTCGCATGTTGATGCGTCTTTTGTCGCCACCGCCTCGCATATGATCTTGGTATTGCCGTCTAGCATCTCGCATACTCTCGTGTCGTTTAATATAGCAGCGACTTCGGTGAGGCAGTCGCTATGGCTGAATCCTTCCCCCGTCAGGTTCTCGCAGTATCTGGCGTCTGGGTTGTTGCGTATCCTGCATTTTAGGATTGCAGTCGTGTCGAGTTCGCCTAGGGCGTTCTTGAATTGCGGGCATTCATTCTCTTGGATTGTCGTGGATGTCGTGGGTGCGATGCAGAGTTCTGGGCTCTCTGCTGTCGAGCCATCTTGGCAAACGTATCTTGTCTCGGTCAAGCAGCCTGCGAATAATATTACTGCTGCGACAGCGAGTATTCTTTCGTCCATGTTATGCTGCTTCTACGATGAGTCTGTTTCTGTCCCTCACGATTATCTTTACTTCCTGACCTTTCTTCAGGTTCATGAAATCCACCAATTCTTTGGATAGCGGAACTGTGAGGCTATTTCCGACCTTTGTAATCTTCTTTATGATACTGTAAGCTTCAAAGCCAGGGAATGTTTTATGGAGTTTGTCTTGGGCTTGGCCGAGTTGTCCTGTGGTGAATAGTTCCTCCTTGCACTTCGGGCAGTAATAACCGTCAATGTCATTTACTGTGATCTCCCCCCCGTATAGCTCCATCTTTGTTTTTATTTTCTTCCATTTTGCGCCGCAGACGCACCTATCATTGACCTTCTCTTTCATCGTTCTCTCACCACATTATAGTACTCTCTGACGTCTGTTGGGTTGCTCTCCCAGCAGGTGATTATGATAATGCCGTTGGTCATTCTCTTGTATATTATCGTGCAGTATCTCTCACCCACCTTGATTATTCCTCTTGTCTTATTATCTTCAAATTCGGGGAACTCAATTACTTTTGAGAGGCTCTCTTCTATTTCCTGTTTTTTGAAGTTGTCCTCTGTTACTTCGTCTCTTGCATGTTTCGTCCACACAACCCTACTCTTCGAGTAATCCCTTTTCATTATAATATTGTTATAACTATATTATATACTAGATTAGTGCACCTCCTATCTTGTCCATTAGGAACGTTTTGAGTGCTAGGTAGAGTATGCCGGAGACGAGTATCATCATGAACATGTACCTGAGTCCCTCTTTGGCTTTTCCTGTGGTGACTTCGCCGATTATTATGGCCCCCAGGAGGGATGTGAGGGCTAGGTTGACCATTATGTACTGGTTTAGGAAGTCTACGGTCACTGGGGGTTTAGCCGGTTTTATCCAGCTTTCTTCTATTATCCTCGCGGGTAGGGAGCCTACGAGTTTCTCGTTGAACTGGCTCATCACCTGCGCCGAGACTATCGCGCAGCTGTAGAGGAGGGGCGCGGATATCATCACAAGCATCAATACCGTGGTCCTGACGGCAGCCAGATTGACCTTTATGCTCTGTTTCACGTATTCCCGGTCCTGGAGTATGTCTGCTATGTGATATAACGACTCTGATAGGCCTCGACCGGCCTTTAGGCCGTGGCTTATGAGGTTGATTGACTGGTGGAGTGTCTCGCTTTTTATCCGGCTCTTGAGTTTCTCGAGCGCCTCCTCGAATGTTAGGTTCTTCATCATGTCCTCGCCCATAGTGCGTATTTCCCGGCCTAGGACGCCGAATTCAGTTTTGGCGCTCATGTAGAGCGCCTGCTCCGCTGATATCCCAGCCTGCATGTTCGCGGCCATTATCCTGAGGCTGTCCGGGAGGTACTCGGTTGCCTTGGTTCCCCTGAGGTCTGCCTTGTAGGCGAGGTGCGTGTACATGGCTATTGCCGTGAATGTGGTTGCGGCCGCGATTAGGGGAGCGTATCCTACGTGCACCTGCGGTTTGACGACTAAGGCTATTGTGATGCCTATTGCGAGTGCGAGCATGGCTTTTGAGGCGAGGTACGTCTTCCATGGGGTTTGCACTCCGGCGTATTGTAGTGTCGAGCGTATGTGCCTGATTAGGCCTCCTCCATCTTTTGTGTTCGACGCAGGTTCACAGAGGAGGGTGGGTTTCCTGAATTTTATTATGTAGAGGAAAGCCAGTTGTATCGTAACGGAGGCGGCGAGTATGAGCCAGTATGTGCTCTCTCCGATGTCGTTCTTCGAGAGGCCCATGGAGGATATGGTCTGGATTATGACTATGGCGAGCGCTGGCAGGACTATGCCGCCCATTATGTAGAGCGTCATCTGCTTCTCCATCGTGCGACCGTATCTTTGGGCGTCGTGTTCCTGTTGTCTCTTGAGGTCGTTTATTATGGCCTTGATGTTGGCGTGGATGTCGGCTCCCGTCTCTATGCTGTTTATCATCTGCCATACGGCTCTTCTGTATATCTTGCTGGGGTTTCTTTCGGCGGAGCGCTCAAGCGCCTCTGTTATGCTGTATTTGTGCGTTTCCTCAAGGACTCTACGCATTTCATTTGAGAATTCCCCGTAGTTTTTCTCTGCTATGTCCTGTATGGCCTGGCCGAATTTTATGCCTGATTCCATCTCTATGTTGATTACGTGGAGGCTGAATATGAGGCTTTGTTCTACGCGAGCGGCTCTTACCCTCATCAGGTGCGTTGGCCTCTTCAGGAACATTCCGAGTATGAACGTGAAGGCGAATATTGCGAGGATGATGGAGATTGTTGGCTTTGGTTTTCCGCTGAGCGCGAATGCCGTGGTGCTGAGGAGGAATGCCGCAAGGGACGTTACCGACGCCTTCGTTATCGCGGATGTCAGGTATTCTATCGGGCTTTGTCTTATGAGGGCTCCCTCGAGGTCTTTTCTGAGGTTTGGTATCCGCGCAAGCATGCCCTGGGCTATCGCATTCAGTCTACTTTTCATCTTCTATCAGCCTCCTGATGTCCCAGTTCATCTCAGCGGCCTGGGTGACGCGTTTGCTGTCGTGGTAGTATAGTTGTATCGTACGTCCCAGTGTTTCGATGTCTTCGACGTCTCGGCTCACGAGCCAGTCTATTATCTTGGTTTTTTTAGTCAGGTCCTCATCTATCTCCGCAGGGTTCATATCCACCTTATCCATTACCCGCTCGTAGTAGCGGAGCGGTTTACCGTCTTTTGCCAGGTTGTCGCATCTCATGTCGAGCCGGTACACTCTGTTGATTTCCACGCAGTCTCCGTTGAGGATGTATTCGCCTATCTCCTTCACTCTCCGCCGGGATTGGCGTGTGTCGTCCTTGGATTTCACGGCATCCAGTATCACGTTGAGGTGTATGTTCGCCAGGTCGCCCACTGACACTCCCGCGTCAGTGAACCTCTTTATTGTCGTTGCGCAGTCCCTGGTGTGGATGGTCGATATGATTGGGTGACCCATTGCGGTGGCGTTCATGAGGGCTTCTATGTCCTGTTTGTTCCTGACTTCCCCCATTATTATGAAGGAGGGGTTCATCCGCAGGGCGTTTACGAGCAGCATGCTCATCGTTATGTTGTTGTCGTTGCCGCCGGTTTTGGTGGTCATGTGGCTCCAGTTCTTGTAGGATTTGGGCAGTTGGATTTCCCTGGTGTCTTCGATGGAGATGACGTGGTCGTTTTTCGGCAGGAACATCGCGAGTGAGTTCACGAAGCTTGTTTTTCCAGAGCCTGTCTCCCCCGACACGAGTATGTTGAGTTTGTGCTCCAGGGCAAGCCATAGGAAGGCCATGGCTGCGCTTGTTACCGTCCCCTTCTTTATGAGTCTCACGAAGTTCCACGGGTTCTTCGAGAATACGCGGATTTCTATCACAGTGTGGCCGCCTGTCGTCTCAGGCAGTGAGACGTTTACCCTGTCTCCGGTGTGTAGTACGGCGTCCAGAAGGGGGTGGCTTGAGTCTACTTGTTGTCTGGTTTGTCTTGCGATGGCTTTGCCGTATATGCGCAGTGCCTTGTCGGTGAGGAGTATGTTCGTTTCGACCCATTCGGTTGGGCATCTGGTGTGTTTTATGAAGATGGGTCTTGCGCTTTGGGCTTTGATTTCCTCTATGTGCGGGTCTCTCAGCAGGTATTCGATTCTTCCCAGGTGGAGTTCGTTGGTGAGTTCGGTGCTCATTATCTGTCTTGTCGTCTCGTCTATGAAAGAGAGCCTCTCGTTCAGGAGACAGTTCATGTTCCTGAGGAGTTTCTCTTTTATGTCCTCAAAGTCCTGGTTTGTGTTGACTTGGGGGTTTTCCTCCCCCGCTGTTGCTGAGTCGTAGATTCTGTTGAGTATGGCTTGTGTCGGGGGGTCGAACAGTGGAGTGGATATGTTGTACTGGTATTCGCCGTTGTCCTCGGTTATGACCGCGTCCAGTTTTATTCCATCCTTGTCTATCTGGTATCTGTTGTATTCTCGGGCTTTCCTCGGGGGTTGCTGGCTGTCGTTTCTCTCCGTGTTTCCTGCTTTTTGGCTTAGGATGCTCTTTGCCCCCTTGTGTTGGAGGATTAGTAGTCCCTCCTCATGCAGCGTCTCGGTTATGGGCAGGAGTTTTTCCGCGGTTGTTCCCAGGTAGGACGCCATCTTCTCAAGCGGTAGCGTCTTGAACGTATCTAGTAAGTCAATCAGCACGTCCACTTTTGTCCGATGTAGCGTCTGGAATCCCATTGGTAACCTCTTTGGAGAGAATCTTTCGCGCGCCTTCCCTGAGCGGGTTTGGTCTATGACTTTGACCTTGCTCACCCTGCCCAGCAGGTTCAGGTATCTTCTTTTCTTCGTCAGTTGTATGCTCCCGTCTTTTTCAAGGCTGGCAAGGATGCTGTTGAGTTCTTTTTTGTCGATGTTGAATTGCTTGTTTATCTCCCCCGGTCTGCTGTCCCACAGGAGTGTGATGTATTCGAATACAGCCTGGGGGTCTGCCTTAAACCTGTGCTGGGGGGTCGTGTCCTCTAGGGGCTGGGTGCGCCCGGCCGCTTGTATATCGTGGTTTTCTGGGGTTTTTGCAGTATATGTGTTTATCTCGTGGATGGCGTATCTGGGTAGTATCCCAAGGCGTCTGTCTTCTTTCAGGTTTTCTGTCGCAGATATTATGTCTCCTCTCAGGCTGATGAGGCTGTGTTCCTCGAGTCTTGTAGCTTTGGCTCTGAGTTCATCAGTGTCGAGGTTTAGGCTGTGGGCTAAGCATTGTATGTTTATGTTCCCCTCGTCAGGTACATGTGCTGTGAGGTCTCTTATGTTCATATGGATACCATCCGGCTCTTGGCGCATCTGCCGTATGCTGTTTCAACCTTCGCTCCGATAGCAGGTTTACCAGCGTCCCCAGTATCGTTTACTCTGAGGGATAGTGTGTATGCCATCTGTGCCCCCAGATTGTTCGTTATGCTCAGGTCACGGTTTTTCGCGCCTATTCTTAATCCGCCGTCGTTTATCTCCACCATCGTCTCTGCTGATGCGTTCACCATGGCGTCTCTGATGCAGGCTCCTGTTTCACCGTAGACTGCGCTCCTCATCTTCAGGTCGCCTGTGGATTCGCTCGACATATTGCATGAGGTTATGTTCTCCAGGATGTGTGCTGTTATCGTCACCTCGGTTGCGCTCTCCGGTAGGTGAACTAGAACTGTCCGGTCTGTGGAGTGCGTGTAGTTCATTCCATTTGCCCACATGATTGTTGGCTGCGGTGGGTTTGTCACCGTGGTGTTCGGAAACTCTGCCTTCAGTATGTCATCGAGCCGTTGGTTTTGGGCGTTTAGTTCGTGGAAGACGTTGGGGAGCGTCTCCGATATGTTTATCGCGCCCGCCGTCTGGCTTGTCTCTATGCCGGAGTACTCTTTGAAGTTTTTTGCACTGTTGTATGCTATGTTGGCGTTTTCAGCGTCTGTTTTCTCGCATTCAGTGAGTTTGACCTCAGTACCTGAGGTGTCTGCCGCGAGCCTGTATGCGATGCCGAAGCCGTAGAGTGTCATGCCGACGGTCACTATCGCGAGCGTCAATAGGATACCACGGTCTCTCATCTTAACCCCACCCTCACGCGTGTGACATAATATCCGCCGCGCCCGTCTGCTGATACGACCTGCTGTGTGGTGTAACTTTCGGATTGGACGTTCCCGTATTCCCTCAAGTTCACGACTGTGAGGTTCCCGTGAGTCCACGCGTACCGTGTGATATGCAAAGACACGTTCATGTTATCCGGCCTATAATTTTCGAGCGCCTGCGTTATCAGCGTCTCATTGTTTGAGGCGAGTATCCCTGCCCTGTCGAATGCGAGGCCTATGTCATAGGCGGTTTTTACGCTCGCTAGGTCGTGTTTGTCGTTCCTGTTTGCTGCTTGTATCGCGTATATGGTGCTCAACATCACAGTCAGCGCAACTGTCGTGGCCAGTATCCCGTCTGTTGTGAATGCCAGCCCCTTTATTCCGCAGCCCATACAGTCACCTCAAGGAGCGCTGGCTCGCCCATATACGATACTATCCGGGTCGTTCTTACTGCTTCTGTCGCCTGCGGCCGTTCCCCTACGTTGATTGACTTTCCATCCGACATTTTCAGCGTTATGTACGCTTTGTCTGCACCAAGCCTTAGGGTTTCTTTGAGCTTTTTTGGGTCTATTTGGGCGAGCGCCGCCATTTTCTCCGTGTTGATGACTCTCTCTTCTACTGCGAGTCCGATGCTCGTTATGTTCGCGTTTTGGGGGTTCTTCTCCCAGTCTGTGGGGTTACCTTGGGTTTTGGCTAGTATGTCCGCTACTATCCCGGATTCTCTCTCCATTTCCCTGGTTTTTGCGGTTTCCTCCAGTCTGGTTTTGCTTATGTCCCAGGTGACGAAGATGGTCCCGAGCGCTATCATGTAGAGTATCGCAGCCGTCGTCAAGTCCTGTGCGAATATCTGGCCTTTACGACAAGGATACCGAACGCTGACTGCTTCAGCAGGGGGATAAAGTGGATTGTCTTGTCGGAAACGCCCGCCACTTAAGTGGCGGATGCGTTTACGTGAATTCAACGTGACCACCAGTGTTTTTTATCGTGTAATCTCCTGTTGCGAGCGTTGTCGCGGTGTCGACTGCATTGTTGTCTATCGTACAGTAGTATGTGTTGTCTCCTGTCCGCATCTCCACCAGTCCAGCGTGGATTGTGACGTTCCTTCCTACGGCGATTCTCATGCTCGCGCCTTCGCCGTTTGAGTAGATTGTATCGATTGCCTCTGACATGTCAGCGCATTCTCTGATGTCATCTTGGGTTATCAGCCGGTCTGTCGTTTCCACCCGCATGTCAAGGTTTAGCGTGAGGGCGAGCGTGAATATGAGCATCACCGCCGTGGTTGCATACACTGCCTCCATGCTGAGTTGCGCTTTCATGGGCTCACCGTCGCATAATCCTTGTATATGTAGCAGTGGAAGTAGTCGATGCTCATGGTCCATGAGACGTGCTGGAACTCCAGCAAGCCGATGGTGCCGTTCCAGTTGGGCGAGCCGACAGTGCGCGTGGGCGCTGCCAGGTTTATCGTTATCCTCCGCCAGCCATTGTTGTTGTATCCTGGCGCAAGGCCCGGGTACTCCCAGTAGTTGCTTGCGTTATTGCCTACTCGCATGACATTGTATGGCGTCCCCAGCCACGGGCAACTGTCGGTGCATGCGCTCAGGCCCACTCCGCTTTGGCTGAGGCAGTGGTTGTTGACTCTCCCATCCTTGGAGTAGATGTACATTTTTCCATTGCGGTACGGGTAGTATGCGCCAGCCTCCGTGTAATACATCGTAGTGTACGTGTCCCTTGTCGGGTTGGTGAGGGTGCCTGAACCGGTTGGGTCGTAAGCGCTCGTCCATCCGACATATCTGCTGGCCGGGTAGTCCACGTAGTCATTGTACGTGTCCACGTCGAGTTTGTTTAGGATTCCTGTCTGCGGGGGCCCGCATGTGTTCACGCTGAAACAGACCCCGTCGTTTGAAGTGTTCGTGCCCTGACATTTTGCAGTCGCGTTGCATGCATAAGCCACGGACACTCCGTGACAGGGGTATATTGTGTCCGTGCAGGTGTCGTTTAGTGTCTTGCATGTGACACCCAAACACGCCATATTGTTTGCTATAATGAGGTTGGATGCGTTTATTGCGCAGGCGCCTATGCCAGCGCACGTTTGTGAGTATATTCCCCCCTGGCATGTGTTTGGGTTGCCGCAGGATATGACATTCTCCTTGCAGTCGTCGGCAGAGAATGTGATATTGAATACCGTCACGGGATTTGTCGCGTCTGTGCCGCCGCATGTGCAACATATTGGTCCCTGGCAGTGCACGCCGAATGTGGAGCAGTGACTCCATCCGCAGCCTGCCGTCCCTGCTCGTACGCAAGTTTTTGTTCCCTGGCAGGTCGTGTTTTCGCTGCATGCCATGATTTCACCGAGCGAGCACTGGAATCCTTCCATTCTGTCGTCTACTTCGTCGCATATGGGGCATGAGCCTCCCCCGTCTGTCACTGTCTCGCCGCAGTTTGTTTTGTTGTCGAGGCAGTGTAGGCAGTTGTTACAGTAGTTGGGGTCGCTGCAGCCGTCGCCGCAGACTGCCCAGGTTGGTGTATCCTGCTTGCATGTGCAGCCGTCAATGCAGTCGCCATACTGGTCGTATGCCTTGAATCTAAAGTTTGCCGTATCGCAGGTGACTCCTCCTCCGCCCCCGCTTATTGGGTTGGGGCAGTTGGGGTTGTTCCTATCAGGGAAGGTGAATGGGGTTCTTGTCTCGCACTCCTCCTGAGCTTCCAGCACCATGTCACCACATGCTATGCCGCCTACGTCTACGTTCACTGTCGCTTCGGCGTAGTCGTCTGGCGCGTCCGCTATCACGTAGTTGGTATAGAGCGCAGGCAGAGTATCGTTTGTGGCGACTTCCACCTGCAGCGTCTTAAACCCGGTGGGGTTTAGGGTGAATCCTGTCTCATTGAATGTGAACCAGGCCGACTGACCCCTTGCTTCCATCACTATGGGGCCTATACTCCGGTCTGCTGAGTTGATGACTGAGATTGTGAAGTTTGTCCTGTTGTTTGCGGTCGTTGATAATTCGGTGTATGCTGGTTCTATCCCAAGGCCGCTGCCCACTAGTATGAATCCGTTGTTTGTGTACTCTATCGTCATCTGGTGGGTGCCGTCCACTGAGGGTATGTGGCCTTTGATTGGCGCGTTGGTGACCTCAAGCACGTCGCTCGTGTCCTTGCCTTGGGTGCTCAGCTGTATGAGTATGCGGTTGCCTGAGGCTTGGGTGCGGGTCACGCCCGTGGGTATCCTCACGCTGATGGTCTCCTTACGCCCCGGCCCTGAGGCGTAGACGTTGTCGATGGTCTGGCGTATGTCCGAGACTGTCGCCTCGGCGGTGCTTACCCTCTCCCTAGTCTGTATCTCAGGCCAGACATAGGCTGTCGCCGCTGATAATGCGAGGGTGAAAAGCCCCACATATGCCATCAACTCTATTGAGGACTGGCCTCTAGTTCCAGTGACCATAGTCTTCTCTCATCGTTTCGAGGAATTTTTCGCCTTTTTGTGTTATCGTGTATGGTTTTGTGTTTCTGACCTTGTGTTTTTCTACCATGCCGAGTTTATGCAGTTGCTGCAGGTTGTAGGTGACTGTCATTTGTGTTTTGGTTTCTGATGTTCTGAGGATTCTGGTTTGGGTGTTGTGGCCTTTTTGGATTAGTGTGAGGTATTCGATTGCCTTCTCGATTTTCATAGTAGTCCTCGTATTCTCATCTGTAGGAGCAGGTCTGTCGCAAGCAGTATGAGACAGTATACTGTGTTTATTTCAGCCATTGTACCACCGTTACTGATTCCGGCAACGGCAGGTTAAAAAGGAGTATAGTAGAGTGTAGTAATACTGGCGACTTTGAGTAGAAGTTACTTTGTGGGGTAGATTGGTTTTGTCTGTATGGTCATATTGTGTGATAGATGACCAGAACATACGGATACAAGACGGAAAGATAGCCTAAGCCGGTTTCGGCGGGTGCAACACCTGTTTCACCCAAGGTTATATTCTGTTCCATAAAATAGTATACTATGAAAAAGGTTATCGCATGTGCGGTCTTGGCAGTCCTGTTCCTGGCTTGTGTCCCCATTGTGAACGCGGAAGTGGATTTTGACGACCTGAGGGTCAACGTCGTCGAAGATAGCCTCAGCGTGGGAGACCCGCTTAAGGTAAAGGTCACATTCGACAACCCTGACACGACGGGCATAGCAGACTTCGACCTTAAGATTGTGGTCGATGACGTCACGGTCTACACTGACGAAGGCAGGGAAACGTCATTCACGAGGGGCGAGGACAAGACCCTCACAATAAGCTCTGATGATTTCCCTGGGCCAGACCAGGATAATGACTACTGGAACGTCAACCTCATGAACCGCCAGTGCGGCAGCCACAGCGTGGAAGTTTATGCATCAGACGGGGATTTGGCTCGTGACCTTCAGGATTCGGATGATTTCACCATAGGCGACGACGACAAGATATTGAACATGGACGTCAGCCCGGAGAAACCCCTAATCGACAACAAGACTATAATAACCGTCATCAAGGCCAGCGGCACTGTCCTGAGCGGCGCAACGGTCAAGGTCACGTGGATAGACGACCCGGACGGCGACAGTGACGGCGAATGGGATTCAGCAGACAAGAAGTGGCAGTCCAAGACTGACGGAGACGGGGAGGTTAACTTCAAAGTCAGCGACAAATTCGACGATAACGCATACGGCATATTTCAGGTTGACGCCTACTACAGCGGCTACTGCCTCAGCAGGCAGACCTTCGAGGTGAGCAAGAACCAACTCTTCATAGCAGCTAAGCCGCAGGACATCCAAGGCAGCGGGACATCCGTGATATGCGTGACAGACTCCGCGGGAGCTTCCGTATACAACGCCCAACTATATGTTTCGGGGCCATCCTACTCCAAGACCTATTACTCCCTCTCAGACGGCTGCTATCACCTGACCCTCAACTCGCAGGGCGCCTACACAATCTCTGCCAACAAGGCGGGTTATGAGTCCGCTATAGGCTACCCGCTCACGGTCAGCCAGCCAACCACTACCACGACAACATCAACAATCAAAATCACATATACCACAACGACCCTCATGAAGGCTCCAGCCGCGGCGTTAGTCGTCACCTCCCCCAAGCAAGCCTACGCGGGCGAGCCCTTCGAGGTTATCGCCACCACCTCCGATGGCATGCCGGTCAGCGGCGTCAAAGTAACTGTGAGTCAGCAGGACATCAATGCATTAACCGACGACTCAGGCATCGTCAGCCTCAATATCGCCCAGCCGGGAGCTTACACGATACGGGCTGAAAAACAGAATTATCTGCCGGCGGCCGAGACATTGGAGGTCATCGACAAGGTCACATCAGCACCGGGCCAGGGGGCTGCGGGCGGCTCAGCGTCAGCCGCACCGAAAAGCAGCTCAGACAGCATGCTACTCATCGGAGCACTGGTTGGCGCGCTCGTAACCGTCCTCATAGGCGTCGTAGCCGTACTGCTGTTCACGCAGTTCAGCCACAAGCCGGCGAAAAAGACGCTATTTGACGTAAGCGATGACAGCAAACTAGGGGAAGCAAAATAGGTGCATGAGATACTTACAGACGGAGGTGTTTGATCATCTTGTGGAGCTTACTGCCAAAATACCAGCGCATATGCAGAAGGTTACGGGGTGGCCCAGGTTACTTTTTATCCTCCTTGTTCAATAGGGGTTTGATGAATCCGAAGTGCCCCCGTTGCGGAGTAGTCTGTGAAATGGTCCCCTTGGGGTTTACTGACAAGAAGTGGCTGTGCCCCAAATGCAAGGAGATATACGACAAACTTAAGTAGACTATCCAGTAAGATATTCCCCCCAGTAGACCAACTCCCTTAGAACATTCTTCGCTGTTTTTCTTCTAATTTCCCACATATATCGGATGATGTATCTGGGGCTACGCCATAAAGGACTTCCAATTGCCTTCTTTCATATTTAGAACTAGGACACCAGTCGACTTGCCGATTTAATCTAGAAACGCTTTTTTAATCGAAAACCATTATAACTAGAGTCAAAAAAACGATAACCACAACACGATACACGACAATATAATACTTGTGGAAAAAAGACACTGAGAAAGCCCCTAAAACCTGCGAAATTCGACTGGTTTCGAAAAATCGCTAACGGGGCATGACTCAAGGTCAAAATTGCCCGTGGAACACCTGAGTCTAATCACTGCCTGTGTCACGACCAAGAACTCTTGAACTGCTGCTGATTTTGATAACACGCTGTATTAGCTAATACAATGTGTTATCAAACCAGGTTTTTGGGGCCTTGTGCTGTTTTCTCAAATAGGAGGATGTCTCTGTTGTCTATGGGTTGGAGGTTGATTGCTTGGCTTTTACTGCATTAACAAGTTTGCGGACATCTTCATAATATTCTTTTTTTCGTATTACCGGCATACTCTCTTTCATGGCCTTACCCTCCGTCGTGTAGGCGATGATCCATCCGGAGCCGTCTTCAAGTCCACCGGAACCCCATGTCTTGATTTCAGGGAACAGTTTTTTCTTCATGTGAGGGCTCAGCACCACCGAATCCACATCCTTGAATGGTATCTTTATTTCACAGCGCCAGGGGAGGAATATGCGAAACCTATGGTGGGTTACGGATTCATCAGTGAATATAACCTTCTGATCGATTGCAAAGAGGAATAGCCAGAAAATAAGCCAACAGCTGATGATTATGGGCAGAGAAATGAATAGGAATATAATGCAGGCAAAACCAACCCTAGAGTCGGCGTCCTTGGGAGGCAGAGGCATGAAGGGAAGGTATAAGCCTAAGAGTGCGATGCCTAAGCTTAGCAAGGCCAAAATAGAATAAAGGAAGATATAATCCCTCCAGAAACCAAGACGGTAAACACGCTCAGCCACATACCCCATTAAACGGTTTGAAATATAAGACGTTCAAGCCTCATAGTCTTAGACCTAAAGAGTGCAACTTGTTAATCAGCTCCATGTCAATGTATTTTTCAAATCCTTAATCATATAACTATTTTGGCATTAATATGAGTCAGGTGGGGCTTTTTTTCTTTTATTAGCGAGGGCAAATTTAGTATCTGATTGTTTTCCCAACTGCCGCTGCTAGTCCTGCAGCAAGCAGTACTATGGGCGCTGGAAGCAGGGGCACACACCCTTGGTCTTTTGATTCTTGTGTTTTTATTCTTTGTGCATTTTGTGTCATGGTTTGGCAGTCTGGGTCCTTTTTCGGGTTGCAGTCTGGGTCACAGATATCGTCTGAGGCTGGATTACAGACTTTGTCATTTGAATCCGGCCTACAGTCCTCTGGACACGTCTGTGCCGTCTCGGTGACTCCGCAGACGCCGTCCCGGACGCAGAAGTCCAGTTTCTTTGAGTAGATTATCCTGCCGTCGTGGTATAACCTGACTTCCCTCATCTGCAGGAAGTAAGGTATCCTGTAGCTGACGGGTCTGCTTTTGTATTTTATGTTGGAGTAGTCTACGCCAAGCTCCATCGGCCCCCCGTAGTCAAAGTATAGGTTGAATAGGGTGCTCCACAATTCCTGCCCTCCTGAATCCACTACCATGAGATGGTAGCTACCGTCTTTGCCCGAAGTCATGGTGGGTCTGCCTTCCCGAAGGATTACCTCCCGCTCAAACACTTTATCGTCTTTTCCTACGTCCAAGTCCACGACGACGATTCGGTCGGGGGTGATGTTACCAGAATAGCCCACCTTATAGTATGCAGATTCGCTGGCTGATTCAAAATCCACTGTTGCGATTTCTTCATCTGCTAACGTGGAGAGGTTGAACAATTTAGCCGCAAGCGGGGAGAACATAGCGTATGCGCTACCGCATTTCAGCTGTGGAATCGTCGCAAGGTGAGCTTTTTCGTGTCCGTCGAATGCCCGCGGGCCGGGAGAGAAGAGGTCCACATTGGCGAATGTCATTACTGACCTGCCACCCCCGCCGTGATTGTTGCCTAAGCAACATATGCCGTAGCTTAGCCCGCTACAATTCTTCGTAACGTTCATAAAGACGTTTTCGTAGAAATTGCAGCAGTCCTTTCCGTTGGAGTCGACAGTTCCCTGCGGCGGGCAGTCGTAAGGCATCTCATCATCGAGGTAGTTGACGTCGGTTCCACCATGCGGGGGGCCGCCATCATTGCAGCGGCTATCGGTGGCGCCAGCGAGGTTACTGCAGTACTGGTCTGAGAGCCCGAATAAGTGGCCGAACTCGTGGGATAAGAGGCTATCGTATTTGTTGTAGACCCACAGTGTGTCGACGCCGTTGCTTGTGCCAACTATGCTTAAGCACAACGGCAGGTTTGATAGGCCGACCACTATATCATAGTCTGCGCGATTGATTCCGAGGCTTTCCACGTGTCCCGGTATGTATTCCCCGAAGCAATCGAAGTTTTTGAGCTCGTCTGACAGGTTGAGTTTGACCACCTCCATCTCTTCCGGGCAGTCCTTAAGCGGTATCGCGTTTATTAAGGAGTTAATCTGCGTTTGGACTGCGTTGTTGAACGACTGCTGGGTTCCGTTCCACTTCACCGGGAGGAAAAGCATCCGCAGATTAGGTATTGTGACGCATCTGCCGTTTTCGCATTTGTCCTGGCAAATGTGGTTGAGTGAGACTATACTGCCATTGTCATCGCAGTAGAATTCCTTCAGCACTGTGTCAGAGACGCAGTAATCGCCAAGTGTGAAGTAAGTATTCGGCGACAAAGATGCGGCATCCAACAAAGGGGCATATTGTGTGTTTAGGATATACACCGACTGGCCGCTTGAAGTGGTGATATGCCCTCCTTCAGAAGAGTGACCGACACCTGAACCGGATTCTATTCTAAACACTCCGGTCTTGTTGTAGACGAGGCCGCCGTCTCCGTCGTTGCATATGCAGGCGCCGTTGACGCAGCCGACTTGGCAGTCCATCGATTTTGAATCAACTTTTTGCGAGTCATTGCAGTAATACTCCCTTAGTGTGTCGTTGTCTACGCATGTGTCGACGTGGGTTAAGCTTGTTGCATCGGATACGCCGGCGAGGTCAATGTCTGACTTTGCAGGGGCATTGGACGATTTCTCTACATTGTGAGCCCTCCCCGCCCTGTTGGTTTTTATTCCCCCATCGCTGTCCCTGCACCCGCAACCTCCACTGTCCACTGGGGTTCCATTTGGGGTGTGTGGGCATTCGTCGACAGCGTTGATGATGCCGTCATTGTCGCTGTCGTTC
>Ga0315284_10001240_pt1 | contig 36321 bp, 41 predicted proteins | sample YL17G09_16_MG_FD_203696 | JGI IMG/M metagenome (GOLD analysis project Ga0315284, IMG submission 203696) | Sediment microbial communities from Yellowstone Lake, YNP, Wyoming, USA - YL17G09_16 | ecosystem: Environmental > Aquatic > Freshwater > Lake > Sediment | place: USA: Wyoming | collected...
AATTTATCGAGGGCGGTGTGAACGCGACCCTCTATCGGCTGCTCAACTTTAGCCCTGTTCAATTCAGTCACGTCTTTCAGGTCGGGTACTCCGCCATCATTCATGTAGAGAATACATCCACGGAGCCTGTTTCAATCTCTGGCGTGTTACTGGGGCATCTACCCCCCGAGGAGCCTTACGAGGGAAGCTTAATTTCAGGTCGCCATCAAAGAAATCGGAGTAACGATGAATAATCTCACGCTAGAATCACTGAACTGGGACATCCCCAAGGGGATTTCTGTGCTGATAGGTCCGAACGGGGGAGGCAAAAGCAATCTACTCTCACGGCCCTTCAAGGAAAATCAGTACCTCGTCAAGTATGCTGACTATCAGGTAACCGAGGCTACGGCTGGAAGCCTTTTCAATGCAGAGGAATATCGTCTCTGGCCGAACGGCGCGAACCTCTACACCGTCCTAAGAAACTGGGATCAGACCGAATTTAAATTTGGGCGCTTAATAAAAATCTATGAAGCCCTCCGCGTCTGCTTCCCGTACTTTCATGACAGTGAGTTTACGCCCGATGCTGGTATTCTTGTTAGTGGCTCCTGGCGAAGGGCTCCCGACCTGGAGTGCTCCTCTTTAAGAGAGTCACCATCGAGTCTGCTCGTTGCCATGATGCACCTGTGCGCCATAAAAGGCTCTATTCCAGGCGAGGTCATCGCCCTCGACCCCTTCGAGTATAACTTGCACCCAGAGGCGATCAGGGAACTCCTGCGCGTCATTGAGGATGACGCCGAAGATAACGATCTTTCGGTGGTGCTCGTTACCTATTCGCCCGTGGTGCTCAATTATTTTGACAGCCAACCAGAGCGCATCTTTATCGTCGACCAGCGACAGTGGAAGGCTCCGAAGCCTCTCTTGGAACTTCGCACTGCGCAGTGGCTCTCTCACTTCAGGCTGGGCGATAAATTCATCGAAGGAGACTTCGGTGGCTCGACGTTAGAAGAGGTGCCGTGAACTATCTCTCAGTATGCAGTGGGATCGAGGCTGCCACGGTAGCATGGAAACAGCTAAACTGGTCACCCGTTGGGTTCTCTGAGATTGAGCCATTTCCCTGCGCGGTTTTGAAGCATCACTACCCTGGAGTTACGAATTATGGCGACCTTACGAAAAACCAAGAGTGGGGCCTCGCACCAGGCTCAATTGACCTTTTGGTCGGAGGGACCCCATGCCAATCCTTCTCCTGTGCCGGCCTCCGAAAAGGCCTCGCCGATCCCCGAGGAAATCTGGCCCTCGTCTTTTTTGGACTTGCTGACCGTCTTAAACCAAAGTGGATCGTCTGGGAAAATGTCCCCGGTGTCTTGTCGTCCAGCGGAGGACGGGACTTTGGTGCCTTCCTCGGGGCGTTGGGGCAACTCGGGTATGGGTTCGCCTACCGAGTGCTTGACGCTCAGTTTTTTGGAGTTCCACAACGACGCCGTCGCGTCTTCCTTGTCGGCTATCTTGGAGACTGGCGCCGTGCCGCAGCGGTTCTTTTTGAGCGCGAAGGCGTGCGCGGGAATCCTCCGAAGAGCCAAGAAAAGAGGAAAGACATTGCCCCCACCCTTGCAGCACGCACTAAAGGCGGTGGCGGCCTCGGAACCGACTTCGACTTAGATGGGGGACTCATATTGAGTCCCCCATCGCAGGAGTGGAGCGGCCCTGGATTCATTCACCCTCGACAGCTTCGAAACTCACAATCATCGAACCAACTCGGGATTAAGCCTGAGGCCAAGATCAGCGATGCTCTCACTTCAGAAGGGCCGGGAGCTGTCTTTATTGCACAAGCCCCTTCAACCCTGGAAGTAACAATTCCCATTGACTTACGCCAAACCAGTCGAGGAGAGAAAAACACCAACTATCGGTCACACGGCAGTGGAGGGGCGCCAGGTGTTGGCGTTGGAATTGAGGGAGATCCTGCATTCACAGTTAGTGAACGAAATCAGGCTGTTTTCATCTCTATGCGAGAGTCTGGACATGGCTTCTGCCAACAGGACGATGTCGCAGGTACTCTGGATGCCTCCCCAGGCACCAGCGGGCATGGAAGCCGAGCAGCCATCGTTTTTACACGAAAAAACGATGGATCAGACGCCGGAGAAACTTCCCCGACCATGAGGGCGATGGGGCATGACACTTCCCACGCCAACGCAGGAGGTCAACTGGCGACGGTAACGCAGACAGGAAGGATACGGAGATTGACACCGCGAGAATGTGAATTTTTACAAGGATTTTCTGGGGACTACACGCAGATCCCATGGCGTGGAAAGCCTGCCGACCAGTGCCCAGACGGGCCGCGCTACAAGGCGCTAGGGAATAGCTTTGCTGTCCCCGTGGTCCGATGGATCGGCGAGCGGATCCAAAAGGTAGAGGAGTTTTACAAAATATGAGCAAGCTTAATAAAATCAGGGTCCCAGAAACAAAATGCCTTCGTTGTGGGAGACCGATCTCGGCGGCGACTGGCGTAAACCACGAGAGTCGCCCTAAGCAGGGGGACTGGAGCGTCTGTTTAAATTGCGGAATGCTTGCAATCTTCACGGAGAAGCTCGGTCTGCGCGTCCCGACCGTCGCAGAGTTGGCCGCCATATCGCACGACCAGCGCGTAGAGATCAAGCGCATCCAAGAAAATATCCTTCTACAGCGCGGTGTCGTTATGGAACTCGAAGATACCCCAGCCAATCGCCTGAAGGTCGAACTCCTACGCCGCCAGAAAGAAGCTCGCATGGAGCCGATGGTGGTAATCATGAACTCGAACCCAAAGAAGCGGAGTTAAGCATGGACTCAAGACCGACATCACCTGAACATCGAACGATCAAGATCTACGTCAATTCGCAGACGGGAAGGGATGAAGAGGGACGAGGTGACTCGCCAGAAAACGCCTATAAAACGGTGCAGTTCATGCGAAAGCATGAGTCTATGATGCAGTCCAATACTACCTTCGAAATCATCCTGGCCGGTACTTTTTTCGATAGTAACGATGAAGCCTCGGTGACCGCCCTGACGGGAGTTGCGGCAACGGAAGCACAGTTCAAGGTCGACGCAGAGTCCGTGTGGCTGACGTCCGCAAACCAAGAGTTTGAGCGCAGATATTGGGCGCTGAAGCCCTCGCCACAGATGGGGATGAAGAAGAAAAATCGAAATAAGTCCCAGGCGCCGTTTCGTAGAGGAGGTCGAGGATGAAGAGGAAGGCAGAGTGTATGTGCTGTATTCATACCATAGAGTTCTTAGCTAAGAATACGATCTACATGTGCGAACTCTGCGGAGGCTTGTTTAACGAGCCTCTGATGGGTGGCTGTAATCATAACGCATGTTTGAAGGAACGTGGAATGCTACTGGATGATCCAGAGGAGACAAAATGAAGATCTATGTGGCTAGCAAGTTCGAGGATCACGCGAGAGCTCGCAGCATGATGGAGTGCCTTACGGCGCTGGGCCACGAAATCACCTTCGACTGGACGGTTTACGAGAAGGTAGACCGCTATGCCCTAGAGGGACAGGCCTTCGATAACTTTATGATGACATGTGCCGTCAACGACATCAGAGGCGCGGTCGCCGCCGATGTGATCGTCTTCTTGTGGAACCCTGCGTGCCAGGGGGCTTTTATTGAGATGGGTACAGTTCAGCTATCTAAACCAGTCGTAGTCTTAAAGACTAACGGGCGACAGCGCTCCAATACTGTCTTTCTGTGGCTGCCCAACGTGACGGTTGTCACCACAAAAAAGGAACTTTTTGCGAAGTTGCAACACCTCGCGGAAATGGGGAACTCTTGAAGAACCAACGTAAGAAGAAGTTCAAGCAGGTTTGGACGCACGGTCCACTCATCGACGAACTCGACGTCGAGATTCGCTGGCAAGAAGAGGTTCGCTGCATTGATGGGTCGATCCGTCCAGCCGGCTGGGCCGCAAACTACTCGGCCTGTTATCTGAGTATGCAACTGACCAGTGCTCGAACCTATCGCTCTCTCCTCCGCTGCATTGAGGCTGTTGCTCATTCTTACTGCGAGTGCAGAGAGCAAGACGCATGGGAGGCATGGCGTGCGTCTCAGGTCTGGATCACGCGCAAGGTTCAAATGGGTAACACCATCACCCTGGAGCACTATCCCGTCGATAAGTCGGTGGCGGCCTCTGGGAGGTTTAGATGATTGATTTTAGAGAAAAGATGGAGTTTCGTCAGAAGATAGAGAACGCCAAGCTGATTGTCTTCTCCTCCGACGAGGTGGGCTTGATCCTCGCTGGGGTAAAGACGCAGACGCGGCGGGTGCTGGATTTCCCGTTCTGCTTTGGCCCTGGCCCCAACGGAGAGCCCGATTGGCCTCATGAACGACCGACGCAGAAAGGAGCGAGCCCATTCGACACGAAGCCGCTTCTCTGCCCTCTGGGCGCCCCTGGAGACTTTCTCTGGCTGCAGGAGGCCAGCAGGCGAACCTACGCTCCTCCCTTTGCGTTGCTCCAAGTATGGGATCGGTGGGTGACTCCTGACTTCATTCGCCAGAACCGGCTAAGAGCTCTCCTTGTGATTGAATCCATGCGGTGTGAGAGGCTTCAGTCAATCTCGGAAGAGGAGGCTAAGGCAGAGGGGATGGTGCCATTCTCGCTCACGGTCACCAGACCCTCAGAGAATTACTCGAAGGAGTACGTTAATGCAGATCCAGACGCGCATCGGGATCAGTTTGCCGTCCACTGGGACGAGGCCAGCATCCCGTACTTTTCATGGGAGAAGAACCCCTACGTCTGGGCGCTGACCTTCAGACAGGTAACACCCGACGAACTTATATCACGCTAGGAGGCTCCACATGTCCATGTTTTATGACAAAAACGCCAAACGACTCGAAGCTCCGCTGATCCCTCAGGCCGGGGGGGGGCAGCCCCATTATCTCATCCTGACGCTTGAGGAGGTTACGCTAGCGGACGGCTACGACAATGACTCGAAAGGAACCTACTGGAATGTGTGGGAACTGTCGGACGAGCAGGCGTGGAAAGAGAAGATTGCGGCTCTGACCCTTGAACGAAAAGAAACCTTCATGCCCATAGTGAGTTACCTGCCTACTGTGGAGACCTTGATTAAGGTTAACATCAATACGCCCACTCTCAAGTAGGCCACCAGCACTGTTGACATGTTAGCATCATGGTGACATCATGATGTCACCATGAATAAACTAACGCAAGAAAAAGCACGTCCTATCATCTTCAGTGGTCCGATGATCTCCGCGATCCTGCAGGGTACCAAGACCCAGACGCGCCGAATCGTCCAGGGAGTTTCAAACCAGCGAGCTGCCAGTTACTACATTCAAGATAACCGGTGGTGGTCCGAAGACTGGGAGAAGAGCGGCTGTAGGAACACGATAGACTGTCCCTATGGGGAGCCGGGAGAGCTTCTCTGGTGTCGCGAAACATGGGGTGTCCATACTCGCTCCGCAGGAGGTTCAAAAACACCGCGCCCTGGGGGGTGGCTTGGTCTTGGCTATAAAGCCGATGGCCTCGGGGAGGGCTCCATACTCGACGTTGACATGGAGCACACCTACTGGGTCAAGCCTCCTGACCCGCTCTATAAGGGCGGTACAGACTTGTGGATTCACTACCGCGAGAAGACCCGATGGCAGAAGTGGCTCTCCCCGTTGCACATGCCTCGCTGGGCTTCACGCCTCCACCTCTTCATCGAAGAGATCAGGATCGAGCGCCTCCAAGACATCACCGAAGCCGACGCCATCGCCGAGAGCATCCAGCCCTATCACCGAAAATGCACCAGCAACGAGCCAGGATGCACCGTGTCAGCCAAGGCGAGGTACGCCCGCCTCTGGGATCAGATTAACGGCGAGCGGGCTTCCTGGGCCTCTAACCCCTGGGTGTGGAAGCTGACCTTTCATGCAAAAGATTGTCCACTGGAGATTGGGGAAATGAAGTAGGCGCACGACATGGTTTTAGTTAAGAAACAAAAAACGAGGAAATCAATATGATTAACAAAAAAATCATCTATGGAAACATTAAATTCAACTCCCTCATTGAGGCGAAGTGGGCTGTTTTTTTTGATACCTTAAATCTGAAGTGGGAATACCACAAGCAGGAGTTTAAGTTTTCACATGGGAAGTCTATTACTCCAGACTTTTACATAGAAGGAATTGGCTGGTTCGAGGTGAGAACTAAAACTTCAGATCATGAAATATATACATTATGTAGAGGATTAGCCGTTCGCACACAAGAGTTTGTGTTTATAGCAAATGGCGATGTGCCTGCTACAGAGAAGATCTCTGGATTTTGCTTTTACAAACAACACGACCCTTCTGAAAAAGAAATGACTGAAGGATTTTGTGAGCGCTGCGGTAATTGTCTTGTTGAGGAACAAGATAATCTACAATGGTGTGTCTGCGAGAGGTGTGGAAACCCAATAATCTCAGACGGTGAATCTCAGAGTTTCAACTCTGGTTGCATTTGCGAGAATGGCAATATTGTTGATTACCTCAGGGATGAGGCTAGTTTAGAAAAAGATGAACTCCTGGGTATCATAAGCCGATCTGTCGCAGTCTCCAACGCGACTATCTTGCTAGAAGAAGCATAGATGAGCCAGCCTACCCATTTAGAAATCGGAGAGGCGAAATAAGATGGAAAATAAATCTGATTTTCTTCTTCAAAGACCCTGTCTCCCACGCGGATGAATTCAATCATTTTGGTAGCGAAACGGCGGTGATCGGCATCCGACAAGAGGAAGAGCCCCGATGAAGAAGGCACCAAATACACACTGGCTACGAGGAAACATCGCGATCTTTGACGTCGAATCGGTCGGCCTCCACGGCGAGGGCTTCGCTGTCTCTCTCGTGTTAGCAGATAACCTCACCGAAACATGGAGCGTCACCTGGGCCTGCCTTCCAAACCAGTCCATGGGCACTCCTGAGGATTTCAAGTGGGTACAGGAGCACGTCCAGTATCCACCCGATACCATCTGGCTGGGCTTTCCGCAGCAGGTTCGAACCTGCTTCTGGCAGAAGTGGCTGGAGCTTCGAGAGCAAAAGTACCTCCTGTGCTCTGACGTAACCTGGCCCGTGGAGGCGAACTTCCTCTCGGCCTGTGTGAAGGACAACCTCAGCGAGCGCAACTGGACTGGACCGTACCCGCTGATTGACGTGAACGTGCTTTATCGGCTGGGAGACCCGCCTCGCCTTCGTCTCCCCGAGCACCAGCCCGAGCATGACCCCCTGGCAGATTGCCGCCATAGCCTCCGCCAGCTTAGAGCCGTTCTTAATAAACTTTAACCGAAAGGAACCGACCTATGATTGAACCGTATCGCGTCGTTGAACACACCACCTTAGGCTTCTCCTTCGAGCAGTACGCCGACTCCGAAGAAGAGGCCCTCCAGATCCTGAGCCGCCTTGTCCAGATGCGCCTCGATGAGAAGAAATCTTGCCGAGCTCGCGTCGAGATTCGCGTCGGAGACGGCTACAAGCCTCTCTCTGAGCAGCCGAAACTCCTGCCCCCCACCCGGCACATTCATTACGTTCCACTCGGGACGCGGTTCATCCAGCCTGACTGTACAGATAGAATCATGACGGTCGTACAGAGCCGATTTGCACCGATACACCTTCGCTCCATCGGAGCCGAGGAGGGGGTATTCTTAACTGAACTTCATATTGGGATGACCCGCCTGGCGCTCACGGAGCGAGGCAACTTCAACTCCCCGCTACCCCTCTCGGAGATCGACGCCACAAGGCACAATACCCACTTGGACGAAATCTTACAGGATCGCCCACCGATTCGCCCAGGACTCGTTATTTCTGGGATGGTCCGAAACGAGAGCAGTCGACCGGTGGCGGTGGCTCTGTTTATGTCGGGGGTCGAGGAGAAAAACGGTGAGGAGGAGTCTTAATTCAGGCTCTTGATGGCGAGCCTCTCCTGCCTTTTCTGCTTCACCAGATATAGCTTCTCATTTTCTAACCAAACCGTCTCTCGGGTAATGAAGTGAGCTGGATCGGCGTCTTCGTGGATCAACAGAAAGCACTGGTTACAGAGGAGGATCCAGCGACCGGCGACGGCTTCCCCCTTCTCGTTCACGAGCTGCTCATCGTCTTGGATCTCGAACACATGGTATCCGCTGCACTCCTCGTGGGCGCACAGAAACACCGTCTCTCCAGCCTTGATCTGAATCGTAACCATCACGTTTTCCTTGGAAGATAACGAGCCGGGATATAGATGGGCTTCGGTATCTCGACGCGGTCGATCATCATACCGCCGTAGTACCCAAAGCGCTCGCAGGCGGCGCGATAGGCCTCCTGCATCGTTGGGTGGTCACTCTGAATGGCTCCTTCTCGAAAGACCACGTAGCGACCCTTGAGAGGGCCTTGGAGGAGGCCAGGGAGCATCGCTCGAAAGAGCCGGCCCTCTTCTGAAACCTCTTCGTCGATCTGCTTGAGAAACTCTGTGCGGGCAGGCTCTTCGGAGGGAATGGTGCGATGGTCTTTCACGGAGCACCTTTCGCGTTGAGACGCATCTCTTCTTCGTCGACGCTTTGGCATTCTTCTTTCGTCAAAAGAGCGCGGAGGCGCCGCCGCTTCTCATGTAAAGAAGAACACGCCCCGGAATTGTCCCGACCAACTTGCTCCAGATACTTGAGGTCCCTGAGAACAAGTAGATATTTTTCTTTATTGGATCGCTGCATCATCGCCCAGTTCCCTCATCGTGGATAGGAGACAGGCCGCGCTGCTTTCGGTCTTCTTGGAGTAAGCGCAGGTCTTCGCGGTCTATCGTCTCGTTGCTCTGGAACGTGTAGAACTTCTCCCCATTGGGTTTTCGTGCCCAGTAGTGGATGATCGGCCCCAGGAACGAGGTCATCTCAATCGACCAGTCGTCGCCGTAGCGCTCCTTCAGCCGCTGGAGGTTCGCAGCAGAGGTCGGAGGGCTAAAATTAATCTTCATCATCCTCGTCGCTGTCCTCGTCGCTGTCCTCGTCGCTGTCCTCGTCCTCGTCGCTGTCCTCGTCATCCTCATCTTCCTCATCCTCCTCATCATCGTCATCTTCCTCCCCTACCTCGTCGTTGTAGACGGGGATGGTTGCGACGTCAAACTCTCCGTCGAACTCAAGATGGGTAACGTAGTGGCAGCCCTCCTCGGAGCCATCCTCAAACTTCTCCCAGTGCTTCTGTACTTTCTTGATGGCTCGGTTGGCTGCGGTGACGTTGGTAAAGACACCAATGAGCGTCGATTCAGCCTCTTCGCCTTCGACGCAGCGCTCATCCATAACAATGAAAAGTTTCATCTTAATCTCCGCTCTCCCGCCAAATGACGGGGATTTTGCTTTCTCGCTGAACGTATCACTAAACAGCGGCTCTGCTAAGCCTCCTCGGCGGAAGCACAGGAGCAAAGAGGTCTAGCTGCTTATCGGCAGCGGCCAGCTCCCGTAACAAGATCTCTCGCCAGCGAAGAGCGAAGGTCATGCAGTTCGCACAACTCTTATGGGTTCCTCCACAGCGCACGCTCTGGTTTCTGCGAGCGTCGTAAGACCAGGCCAGCGAGTCACTCGACGCCAGGAAGCGCCTCGATAGCATGAGCCCAGCTTTCTTGAACCCAAAGGCGTGCAGGGGCAGCCCTGTCTTCGCCAGTTCCCCGAGAATCCGGTGCGCGTCCTGAGTACCCTGCCTGCGACACATGGTACCCACTCCAACCACTGGGGCGTCGAAGAGATTCACGCCCATCTTCTGGTAGAGGTCAACGCACCGTAGGTAGTCGTCTAGATGGAAGCCCTGCAGTACGGGAGCGATTGGAAGTTCAGGCGCCAGCGACCTGAGCTCTATGTAATTGGCAACGGTGAGACTCTGGTGCTGTCCAATGGAGAGCCCTGTTTTTTTAAGGACGAAGGGCTCGCACATGTAATCTTGGGCTGCGGCCCACTTTAGGTTTCCAACCTCGTTGGAGATCCGACGCACGTCCGCGACGTACTGTCGAGGCGTCGTCTTCCAGGCTCCATACATGTTTAGCTCTGTGAAGCCAGAACTATCTAAACACCATGGGCCTAGCGCTCGAGGCATCTTCTTACGGCCACGGAGAGTTCTGACCGATACAAAGAGCGGGATGTCGACGCGCTCCAACCAGACCGCCTTGTGGGTGCCCATAAAGAAGTTCACGTTAAGAAACGTCCTTTCCACCCTCGATCAAAACGACTTCAGTGTCTGGAGGCAGAACGATCCTCTGCCCATACCATATCCCTACCTCCCACTTGCCCTCCGAGTCCCAACGAACGTCTACATCATCGCAGCCATCACTTCTTACAAGAAATGTGCGATTATCGTAGCGGATGATCTTCCCAGTACCAACATCTGCTAACTTCATGAGGCGCTCTTCTTTCCTAGCAACTGAGCATACTCCACCATCCAGCTTACCGAGGCGACGTCAAAGTGCTGTCCGATCTTCGCGTCTGGGTGTGTCTGATTAAGACTTTTGGCCATATCCAGGGCGCAGGTACGAGAAAGAAAGCGAGCCCTGACAATCGGAAGCACCCCATGTGATTGGTCGTCGGCGCCTGGCCACTGAAGGAGAAAGAACTCTCCATGCTCCTCGTCCTTCTCGTCTCTTGACCCCGCAAACAGGCTCACGAGTGAACTTGCCAGAGCCTTCAGGGAGTCCGCATCTATGCCGGCTGCGACGGTCAGCGCTGGGTTGTTGTCGATAATAAGATCAAAGAGGTCTTTCATGGCGTGTTCATTCAACATTTAATCACTCCTGTTTAATAGGCGGATCGGCGCTGTTCCCGCTGGGTGCGATAGAGCGCCGAGAGATACGCCGCGTTTATTTTATATTGATAGTAACAAAGATCGTCATAGCGTTCTGGTGTTCTTGCGCCCAGCATAAGGGCTACGAGCCGTCGATCTGCCTGGTACACCAGAGAAAAGGCGACGCGGTAGTTTCCCAGATAGATCTGCGCGTTGGTATCTACAATCAGTCTATCTAGGACGCTGTCCATCAACTCGGCTTTCGGCTGCGAGAAGACTCCTTCTTCGGTGAGGCGGCGATCTGAGCAGATACTTTCCCATTTACGCCGGTCTTCCCTGGAAGCTCCTTGACCGCTGTCTCGGGAGACGCCGGCTCCATGGGCGCGACCATAGATTGGGTGACCGCCTCTGTCGTTGGCGCAGGAGACGTTGCTACCACGGCAGCAGCGGGAGGAGCGACATTCGGCGCCGATGGTGGCATGACATCGGGAGGGGGCGGATTCACCTCAGCGGGGATCACCTTAGACTCGGGGGCGATCCTGGCTCGAAACTGAGGCACCGGGATCTGGTGATTGGAGGGCGGAGGGTGGGCTGTCGAGAGACGAGCTCGCAGCACTTTCTCTGCTCTCGGGGCGTAGTCGAAGGTCGAGGCCCATCGCTCTAATAGGATGGTGAATGCCTCCACCCGATGCGAGGGCAGGAACGGGTTGTCGACGGGGTTCTCAATCCGGATCGGGAGAATCTGAGACTGAGGCACCGCCTCATTTAAGAGAAACTGGTGCAAGAGTTGAAGAGCCAGAGCTCGTCGACGCTGATCGGCGGTCACGTCCGAAGTGATCGGGGTGTCGAGGATTGGGGTGTGCGTGCGCAGAGCTGCGATGGCTCGCAGGTAGGCCTTGCCTTTCTTGGCGGCCATGATCTGCTGGAGGATCGCCTCCTCGGCGCGACGGACGCTTTGCTCCTGGCCCTGGGTGAGGAGTAGCTTCTCGACGCCAGCGAGGATTGGCTTCTTCTCCTCGGGGAGGGGCGAGATGATTTGTAAGTGGGTCACGAGCATCCGATTCATGGCAGCGACCACGAGTTTGATCTGGAGGTCTGCAAAGGCCTTTAGCTTTGGGCTGATTCGCTCCATAGCGCGAGCCGGTAATTGAGGACGAAGAGGTCGCATGTAGGGGCTCTTTCAGTTAATGTCGTTTGGGTTCATCCACGCGATGCTGCCCCTATCCTAGCAATCTGGTACGCGAAGTCAACTACTCTGGTTTTTGTATCTACAGATTCACGGAGAGGACGGTTACTCTTGGACCTCGGATAGAAAGGCTTCATGGAAGGTCGGGAGGGGCCGGGCGATCAGGACTCGGACGCCATGCGTGGGGTGATGAGTACGAAAACTATTCTTGACAAAGTGCTTTGGATCGTGCTGGCGGAAGCGCCAGAAGTTCTCTGTCTCGTCGACCTTTAAGATCTTGCCGCCCATGAGCCGCACCCATTTTTTAGCGACGGCCAGTTCGGGAGCGTAGTCTTTGTCGATAAGGATGCTCTGGATAACCTGCTGCTGCTTCTTCCTTGGGAGCGGGCGGTTCTTCTTCGGAGCCGAGAGGGTCTTTACTCCACAGGGGGTGCAGATCGTAACCTTCCTCCCTCCAATCGCGGTGCGCTGTTCTATCTGCCCAAGGATCTGACGGAGTTTCTCTGCTTGCGCGTGGTACCAGGGCCATGTTTCTTCTTTTGCAACTACGGTCGCAGCAGCCTTGGCTGATAATTCTACGGCTTCAACATTGCGATATTCTGTCTTCACAGAACTAGCGGCATGAGCGCAGGCGTTCGCGACCAAGTCGCCTACGCGATCATCCAGATTCATACACATGACCAGCGCCTGATTACACTCTCTAATGGCAGCGGTAACGTACTCAGTGGAAACCTTCGCCACCCACCACTGCCGAGCTGCTTCCAGTGCTTCAGCCGGTCGATAGTCGTCTGGGTACCTCGCCTCAAATAAAGGCAAGACAGAACTTGCAGCATCAAGACAGGTGAAGACATAGTCGTGATGAGACATCCTCGCCAACATCGGTCTGATTTTGTTAAGAAGAGATTCCGCGTCCCGCTTCCAAAGTTCCACCAAAAGCTTGTCGTCGTCCGCAGGAGACTCGAGCGCCATCAATCCAAACACAGGATTCGACTTGAGGGCCTCGACCCTGGCAGACAAGGAAACCTTCGGGTTCGGTGAACTCAACCAGGCTACTAGCATCTCTGGCGAAGCGTTCGGGTGTCGGAGCGCGGCAAGAACATCCCTCTTCGCGAGAGCCCAGAGTTGCTTGACCGAAGCATCCATCTTATCGGCGGTTCTTCGGCCAGAAATTTGATGTCCATTCATCTTCAGGACTTCGAGGATGTCATGTGGGCTGAGGTTTGGATGATTCTCCTTCGACTCCGCATAGAGCTTAGCCAAGCCCCAGGGTAAGGCGGGGAACCCCTTCCAATAGCTACTCTGCCTCCCATCACGAATGGTAATCTGCTGTGTCGAAAAGATTCGTGGCCTTGCTACGAAGAAAGGGTGTGTCTCCCAGTTGATCGGGGGCCAGGTACCGAAGACATTCAGTTCAATCGTGAAGCCTTCTGGCTTCGGTGGCTCTGGCCCTAGTTTTCTTGTTAAGCTTTGGATGGGGGCGTTATTGGGGCGAAAGACGATCTCCATGACTCTATCGTTGTAGAGTCCAAGCATCTGAATTACGTCATCGTGCGTTGCGTAGCCTGCTTTCCAGCAGAGCAGGTCGTCCCCCACCGCAAGCACTCGAACGACCTTACCTTCATTCATCCCAAGTTCAGTTTTTAATTCCGAAAAAGAAGGGTTTTTATAGACGTCGAATGGCTTGTTGCCTGGCGTGAGGAGCGTCGTCAAGTAGGAGCCTCCCACTAAATTTGTCAAGATTCCTCTCTTCTTGCTTGGCATCAAACATCCATCAATAAAATTATATTTATTTGGATGGACCCGTAAATTTCACATCAAACCCGTTTTTTTTTAGACGAGAGGCAATTTCTTGACCGATAGAATTATCCTGTAGGTTGCTAGGTAATATCACAACCTCTGCGCCTGTTGACCGCGCATCCTTCATAAGGTCCAGAACGATTCCGTTTATTTTCTTATCTCTATACGCCAAAGACACAGCATTGCCAAGCAAGATTCCAGGGATGGCCAATGGGCCTAACACATAGACGTACCAACCTCCGACTAGAATTGTCTTAGCCCAAAAGCGCTTCCCAGTGCCTCCATATGCGCCAATCGTTCCACTCACACCCTCTGAGCGACGAGCCCCTCGAAGGTAATTGTTCACAACAATAACAATATCGTCGTCACTTAATGAGGTTTCTATCCTTAATTCTTCTTCGATAGCTTCTGGCGTCATCGGTTGCCAACGCTCAAGCGTCGGATTCTTTTTGTCGTTATCTACAGAGATAGACTCCGAAAATGAGAAGACATCACGACCTCCATTTAGGAGGTAGGTTTCAAACGCATCAATTTCTGCCTCTTCTGGGTGCTCACCATCCGAGATAGCTGTTTTCGCAGCTAACTCCGCGAGTTCCATTGGAGTATAGTCAGAAACGGCATCTTGAGGCGGTTCCTGCTTCGGCGTCGAGGGGAGTGCTAATTTCTTTTTTTTCGGGGCTAAGACCAGCGCGGCTAACGCGACACCAGGGATAAGAAAATTCATAAGATTCATTCCTTCTATGCCACGGTTTATCTGCCAATCAGGCAGGGGGAAGTGGTGGCACCACTTCCCCCTAGTATTTGTACATAAATCAAACTTTAATCATTCCATCCACGGCTTTGCAGCCTCTCGATAATTCTCTCCGACGTACACCCAGATATAGGGCTCTCCTGAAAGAATCGCAGCGAAGGCTCGGTGGTTTCCATCCAGCAGCACCGCGTAGGGCAATCCAAGATCCGTCTCGTCGAAGGGATACTCGAGTTCGCCCTCTTCCACCTGCTCTAGGCTTCCCATGATGCTGCCCTGGTCTATCACATGGATGCGAGCTGCGGGCGCTTCCAATAAATCCCCGTCGTCGATGGCCTGCGAGTACCTCGCCATCTGGTTCGGAAACCACATATTCTCTGGCATCGGGAACACGCGAGACGCTGGAATTCGAATCATGTACCCTGGCGTGCCTACCCACCGCACCTTGTACCCATGGTAGATGTCCTCTTCGTCAACCTTCGTCTCGTCCACGGGGTCGTAGTAGGCATCGCTGGGCCTTCCTCGGTCCAGAATATGGGAGGCGTCATAACGGGGAGGTTTCGCCATGGCTAGGCCTTAACCTGCAACATCACCTGGGACCAGATGTTTCTCCCCGTGATGGCCATGATCTGGTTGATGGTTGCCATGTCTAGCACGCCGGTCTGCGGCACCCCCAGATATTTCTGTCCCTGCAGGGTGACCTTAGGATCGCTGCCACCAAAGTGGAGGTAGGTCCAAGCTCCGAAGGCGACTGTCTTCCTGATCTGGAAGAGTCCATAGGGCGATGCCATCTCTTTCGCAAACGCGAGCCTCTGATCCTCTGGAAGATCCTTGAGCAGCGCGTAGGCCGCCGCGTTCCCCATTGGCTTCGAAACCAAGTTGGCCATCACCACCTGCGTGAATGTGCCCTGCTGGTTGCCGCTCAGGGCCAGGTCCACCGCTCTGAGCACCAGCTTCGAGGGTTCGGACCATGCGGGTGAGAGAGAGGCCTTCGCGAGTTCGTCACGAAGAACCAACACAGCCTGTTCGGTGCCGTCTGGCTTGACCGGGGGAGGTAGAGGTTTGATGCTACGCTTCCTTAGCTGCTGAACAACAACAAAGCCCGCAGCACCCCATACCCACATTGGCAATTTTGGTAATTTCATCTTATCCTCGTAAAATCTTTTTAAGCTTATTGCCTGGCGTCAAATAAACAATAACGAGAGCCAGTGGTAATAACTTTAAGAAGACTTCTTGTTCAATGGTTCGATTCGGGTTAGTCATTAGGCATCCTCATGATTCCTTTTGGCGGCTTAAATCTAATTCTCGGTACGTTAAAATTCCAAATGAATGTTCACAGGCAATTTCCATACTGAGGCACAGGGGCCGCTTGCAAACGGGTGAAATTAAATGAGTGCCAGACAACAGTCGCCCTGTACTGTCGTAGTGAAACTCTGCGGAACAACCGCAAGGCTCAATGACCTTCTTCTTCTTCGATGTCATTACGCCAACTCCGGTCGGTCTAGATCTTCTTCTTCGATGTCAAACACGTCGGCCAGGTCGAGGATCCACTCCTCCATGACCTCATTCAGGTACGGCACATGAAAGGCCACGGTAGAGATCTGCTTGCCCCCGGCGCGCTCCTGTAGCGAGATAAGCTCGTCGATGGCCATAAAGGTCAACTGGTGTTCTGGAGAAGGGTCAGCCTCGATTGCGGCCTGGAGCGCATCTTTCATCTCCATCAACGTCAGGAAATAGCCTCGGACGTTATCTCCCACCTGCTTCAGATAAGAGGCCTCGTTAGTTTGCGTCGCCTCGATCTTCTCTTGCGACCACTGAAGGTTCTTCACCTCATCCAGAAGCTGCTCCTCCCCATCCGATAGGTCATACGTTCTGGCGTTCTGCTCCAACTCGGAGGTCACAAATTGTAAGATCGCTTGCAGCGTTAAGTCTCGTTGGCAGTTTGCTAGAAATTTAGGCATAGCTTGCTTTCCGGGGACAGGAGCCACCTCTTTCGAAACGCCTCGGATCTGGCTTAGCTGAAGCCACTGACCACGAGGAGCAACAATGGTACCCCTCGCTGTTGGGAGTCCAGTCGGTCGCCGCAGCGCCACAAGACCCTTAACCTCTACCTCCGGTGCAGGCATCTGGTCCAGGCGATGACCGTCTCGCATCCCATCCTTGTACAGCTTAAACCGCAGTGAGGCAGCGTCACCTTTCGTGATGAACCCCACCTTACGAACGTCCATCTGCTTATTCTGCTCGTAGACGCCGTCGCCCTTTGTCATCAGAACGAAGCTGGATTTACTGCGGAGCGCTGCCGGCCAGAATGTGTAGGTGAAGACGTCGTCCATCGACTTCAGCTTCCCCTTCGCCTTGGCATAGAACTTATGCGCCACATCAAGCTGCTCTAAGTCCGTCATCTTCATGAAGTCGTAGAAGTTAACCCCCAGCGCCGGCTTTGACCACTGCTTCATCAAGCCAAAGAGTCCGCCGCCGATGGTCTTCTTCCCAATCCGAAGCGGGTCCGCAGAGCTCACCCCATTCGTCAGGTTCGCTTGCGGCTGGAAGCGCCTCTCGCCCCAGAACTGCGTCATGAGCCAGGATGGGTTTGTCCCCACGTCTTCGGCGATCTCCAGCACCTTGGTAATAAACGCAGGGGAAGGGGCATCCTTGCCCCAGGCAAGGCCCTCGGCTGGGAAATTCACGGCACCGATACCATCGACGACGGTGTGGTCACCCTCGAACGGAACAGAGCCGTCGTAATCCTCGACCTCGTCGACTGGGCTCTCGACGTCGTGCATCTGGTAGCCTTCCACCTGACCAAGGTCAGGATTATATTCATCCACGCAGGCGACGACGATGCAGTCATTATCAAGCACAATGAGATGACGAGCCCACTCTTCTACTTCCTCGCGGAAGTGAGCGAGGATCTCGGTGTCGTCGTCCTGGCTGCTGGTGGGGAGGGCGGCGTAAGGAGTGCGACGAAAGCGCGCTACGTTCCGCTCAGGGCCAGGGAATTGAACCTGGACGACCTGCGAGGGATCCTCGCTGAGTTCAAAGGTCATGGGGATGCAGATTGGTTGAGAGATCGCGATCATCGTCTGGAACTCCTTCGTTGGGTTGAGCGCTTCGCGCTTCCCGATACCTTGGATGAATCGGTGTTCCGCTCAATCAGGTATTTGCAGTTTCGCTTCACAAAGATGACCATGGATGAATCCGGGGTTTTGTAGACAGCTCGGATTTCGGGATACCGGAGTCCGTCCACCAGCGTCAGCCACTCACCATCGACCTTCACGGTCTTCGGAAACCAGGGACCAAAACATCCTGTGAACGGCCAGACGCCTTTGGGAGCTGCGTCGTCAAAGTATAGCGTGCGGTTGTTCACTCGATGGACGGTCATGCTCGGTTCCCTTTCTGAATAAAAAGGTCGGTCTGCAGCCACGCCGTCGGAGCCGAACAACGTGACTACAGACCGAAGGGCGCCGCATGGGGGGGAACATGCGCGTCCATTTGAGAAGGCTTACGGCTGGAATTGAACCAGCCCAGAACGAATTTTGATCCGCCTGTCACCAGCGAAAGCCTTGCGAAAAGGCAGGCCGTATCAACGATCAACGCCGATAAGGGAGCCTCTCCGGAGCCGTTGCCACCCCGACCATTTCTGGCAGAGGCCGCTTGTTTTGTTCGACGAGGTCATCGAGCGCGGACCTCCCTGTTTAAGGGCCAGTCGCCCTTCTCCGCTACCAGGCGGCGCTGCGTTGGCTCTCACGAGCCTCGTCGCCTTACCTCACGCGGCTGAACTGTAGCAAGGTCATGCAGAGTATCTACAGGTTTCCCCTCCTTCTGCCTGACCTGACGGCGATGCACGCGCCGAACAGCTTACCTGTTAGCCCTCCAATTCAGGAGTGACCGCTTTTGACGGGAGCTACCCCGCTTTTCCTTCTTGGGTGCGGTAACCCAATAGCCAGCTAGCCAGGCTGGCAAGATGATGGGAAGTCACGGCGAGTCGGCATCGTACCTCATGGTGGTGTTCTTTTAGCCGTCCGACACGGCCACCCCTCCAATTCGGATTTTTTACCGCGCTTCCCAATACGAGCCAGAGGATTCGAACCTCTTACCTCCAGAACTCTGGACTTGGGCCTGCTAGCCGGCCCGCCTCCTCTGGTATGCCCAACCTCACACCTGGACTCGCACGATTGGGCATTGGCCTCCTACACCGGCCAACAGGCGAATGGTGTGGATCTTGAGACGACCTCAGTCACATAGGGTGACAATTACGCTCCTGGCCTTTGAGCCCAAACCAACAGAATCCTAAGCTTTATTGTCTCTGGCCCTTGGCACCACTTCGTTCCAGATAGACAGTCTGGTGATGGGCTTGGGAATGCGAACTGACGCTCGACTTACAGCCCTGACGGACATTGGACAATGCAGCTAACCTTAAACGATGTCAGCCTTGCACGGAGCGAAGCTGCTCGGGTTCGCATGAAACTCGTCAAGCACTCGGGTGTGGCTGACGATATGCGGGTAGCCACGACCATAGCACTTCCCGTCCTTCTTGACGATAGCTACGAAGTGCTTGCCCACCTTCTTGAGTTTCAGCACATGCGCGCCGGCATGGGTCTTCTTGTGCTTCTTGGCGGCCTTCTTCTTCGGGGCCTTCTTGCCGATGGTGCCCACGGTGATGTTCACTTTCACCTTCTTGGCCGCCCTCTTCTTCTTCGGGGCTTTCTTCTTCTTGGGCGCGGCCTTCTTGCCGATGGTGACGTCGACGCTCACCTTTTTCTTGGGAGCGGCCTTCTTTTTGGAAGCGCTCTTTTTCTTCTTGGGCGCGGCCTTCTTGGGGGCTGCCTTTTTCGCCGCCGCTTTTTTCTTCTTAGGGGCGGCTTTCTTCTTCGGAGCCGCCTTCTTTTTGGCGGGGGCCTTTTTCTTGGGAGCGGCCTTCTTCGCCGCTGCTTTTTTCTTCTTCGGAGCGACCTTCTTCGCCGCTGCTTTTTTCTTCTTAGGGGACGTCTTCTTCTTCGCGGCGCTCTTCTTCTTCGGTGTCATTTGCGTGCCTTCCTCGGAGCTGGCTCCGATTTTGTGCCCATGGGTTTTCCAGTAGGGCTTGAGATCTTCGGGAACACCGACGCCCTCTGGAGGGGCTCCAGTCGTAAACACAGCCTCGAGGTAGGTGCCCACCGTGCGCAGACGATTGAACTCGAAGCGGTCGATGGAGCCCTCCTCCCTGGCGTCAATCACGTAGCCCCAGACCTTCGCTAAGCTGGGTGCATCGGTGGTGTGCGCTAATGCCTGCAGCATGGACTCAAAGCCCACCACGCCGCGCACGGAGACGTTCACTCTTACGTTCGACGGAGCCTTCGGCATCCGTGGAGTTCGGCTGCGCTTGGCGGCTGGCTCCGACGTCGAGGCGCCTCGCTTGGCTCGTGGGGTGGCAAAGATCCGCGAAGGATCCTTCTTACTCCACTTCTCCGCATCGGCGAGGGAGAGGATCCGTGGTCGGGGGTTCTTGGTGTCACCCGTTAAAAAGATCGTGTATCCGCCCTGGCGAGCTGCCTGCACCGCAGCGACGCCGTACAGGCGCTCTTTCTTACTTGCACTCATGGTTGTTTCCTTCTGATGATGTTTCTTGATTCGGTTGAACTCATAGAGTAGATACTCTGCCGCGTCCGCCTCTGCCTTCGCCTTTGTCGACTTAGGATAATCGAGCGTGGGGCTCTCGCTGTGGAGTAACCCAAAAGCGGCGGTGTATTCTTTCGTAAAGAACCAAAGTCTCTCGTTTTTCCAGTCGAAGTCCTCTAAAAACTTCGGCATTGATGGACTATTGGCAGCGAGCATAATCGCAGCGATGGCGTGCTTCTGCCATGGCTTTCTGTCCTTCATGCGAACCGGGTTCTTGATCTTTCCACCCTCGCCCGAAGACAGCTTTCGATGCGCCTCCTTCAACGTGTCGTGAAGCTGATGGATCAGATTGACAGGAATCCCGCTGGCGGCATGAAGCGCATCAATCAGGTCGCTCGCGGCAGTGATCACCAACTCGGCGACCTGCTGGCCACTAAGCTGCTTGACGTCCATCGCGTTGACGGCGTCCCAGAATCGCTTCTCGTCGCCCTGGTACTCTTTACGAGGAGAGTGCTTCCTCGCGTGCGTCACAGGGCGCTTCTTTGCCCCACCAATCGCGCTCAGGCTCTTGAGCCCTCCACCCTGCCAAAGCTGAACCTCACCCACCTTTTCTTTTCCATGGAGAATGGCGATGACCTGTGTCCGCTTAAACGTGACCTTTTTCCCGGCTTTGAACTTCGCGGAGAGAACGCTGTCGTTGTCTAAGACGCCAGACCCACCTTCGGATGTTTTGGTCTTGACTCTGACCCACATGCGTTCACCGGTGGTCTTCCCCTTGTGAGGCACCTGAAACACGATCTTCACAAAATCCCCTGGACGAACGCTCGCAAAGTTCTTCTCAGTCACAGCCTTTGCGCTGTTCTTCGGGACTAAACTCACATTCGGACCAATAGGTATTCTTCCCATAGTTGGAGATCCTAGCACAGGAGTTCCGCGTCTGGCGAGAGGATAGTTGTGTCTTGTACGAATTTTCTTGACTTAACCGAAAATTACTTGCTCTTGAGGGTACTTTCGATCTGAAACGCGATGTTATCTCCCGCGAGGTTTCCTGCCAGTTGCCGCAAGAAGGCTCCTTGGGCTCCACCTCCTAAGAAGCTGCCGGCAACATTGCCTGTCATCACAGCAAAACCGCCTGCTGGGCCTGAACGTAGCGCACCGTCGATAATGTCCTTCGCGTTCGAAGAGGCGATCCAGTAATCCATCGCGCCAAAGACCGCTGTCTCTCCCGCGAACCCCCAGAACGCAAGTATCTCCGGACCGATTAAGAGCGCTAAACCAAGACCTGCGATACCGCTCGGAGTCATCAGGCGCTCTAACTCCATCTCAGGGATCTTTGCCAAGGCGCCTGGGACGGCCTTCAGCGTCTCCCACGAGAACAACTCCCAGGTCAGCCACGAGGGAATGACGACGTCCTCTACCTTCTGGAGCCAGCCCTGGGGTTCATCAGGAGAAGGCTGCTGCTGAAGCCGACGCTTGAAGATTAACTCCTGATACACGCGGAACAGCAGCGCGATCTCCTGCTCACTGTATCCGTAGGTTTTCCGCAGAAACGCTCGTAATTCAGGCTCCTGCCTTCGATAAAAGTCAGGAGTCATCTTCGCCTTCAGATAGCTCTCCATGCTTCGTAAGAGCGACGTCGACTGCGTCCCTGTCACATGAAACGTGCGGTCGATGTAGCGGTTGAGGTCGCCGAGGCTCATGGTCGAAAAGTCAGGCGCGTTCATCTCTCGTAGCGCCTTCGTTTCTCGGTACCCGCTCATGAACTCATTCACCTTGGTATCATCGAAGCGGTAGGCCTTACGAAGGTACGTGATAATCTGCCCCTCGTTCATCCGACTGAAGTTCGGCGTTTTTCCCAGGGAGAAGCCTCTTCCCTTTAGAAAAGAAAAGGCCAGGACACCACCTATCGCGTACAGTAAGTGTTTCGTTTTCATTTTTTCATCCACTTCTGGAGCAGGAGAAGGGCGGCCCCGAGCACCACGAGTTTCCCCATCCCGGTCATGGCCTTCCCTCTCGATGGTGGCGGTAGGGGCTTATCAAACTCTGGCAGCAGATCGTCATCGTCATAGTGCTGGATTATTCCGAAGTTTTTAGCGACAGTAAGGGGATTCGCCCAGCGTGATCCCTTCCTGTCGTTCAAGAAAACCGTCCATGTCAGGTTGCTCGTTCCTGAAATGTCAGGCACCATACCAAGTTCCTCGCCCCGATAGACCGTCTCGCCCACTTCGGGCTGCGGCGGGGCGTCTGGCCCCCGTTGGAGCAGGATTGGGCCGATGACATTCACCACCCTGATCCCCTGGATCATCGTCAAGATCTCTACAGAAAACAGAGACCCGATATTCGCCTTCTCAAGAGGCTGGCTGAACTCGTCCCAGTCATTGTAGTTGATCTTGAGGATCTCCCCGCTCAGGGGGGCCAGGACAGGGGAGCCCGGCTCCACCGTACCCTGGATCATCGTTTCTTTGTAGGGAGAGCCCAGCTTTGGGTCATCCTTTTTGTAGAGTGGGTACACCCAGTTTTGAATTGACATTGTTAACCTCCTATTTTTTTGTAAAGCCGAAAGAGTGCTAAGACGCGGTTTGCATATCCAACGCTCTTCTTCGGGGGCGTCTTCGTGCCCTTGAGCGCCTTGTCGTAGTAACCATAGCCCCAGTTGTACGCCACCATCATCCCAACGACGTCGCTGTCTTTATTGAAGTCGACGTGATACCGGTTCGCCAGGAACGAGAGAACGTGCGTGCCGCCCTCCACGTTATCCCAGGCGTCGAAGGGGTCGCTCACGCCAAAACTCTGCTGGGTCACCGGCATGAGCTGCATGAGGCCCTCGGCGCCCGCGTGAGACACGGCGTTCTTATTTCCCCGACTCTCGGCGTGGATCACTGCCAGGATAAACGCAGGTTTGATGGTTGGGTAGATCTTAGAGGCCTTCACCGCGAGCTTACCCCATTTTTCGAGCAATTTCGGGGCTAGCGTCTCATCTCCAGCGAGGAGGCCCTGTGATGCCTCCGAGGAGGTCATAGGCCCCTTAATGGCTAAGAGCGGACGCCCTACGGCTCGTCTTGAGATCAGGAGCGGCACCAAAAAGATCATGAGCTCAAGGTACCTCAGTGCGCTGATTTTCTTCCATAGCTTCATGAAAATTCCTACATGGAGAATTTGATGTTCTTCACGTCCTCGACCCTGATTGATTTTAAGTTCAGTATCCCTGTGTTTCGATACTTCCAGTACCCCTGCTGCTGAAGGAACTGCATCACGTAGAAGAGGTAGCTGGGCACAAGAAGATCTTGCCTCGTCACGCGGATCCCAATGTGTCCTTTGTTGAACGTCCTTGTCGGAGTTCCGATTGTCGACTCTGAGCCTTTACGCACCAGCCAGAAGTCAGCGTCAGGCATGTTCGTCTTGATCTCCGCAACGAGTCCAAGCATCACCTGCACGCCGCCTACCTTTGCTTTGGGAGAGCGCTTTGCTTTCGACGAGGGAAACTGGAGTCTCTCGGCGGTCAGTAATTGTCGTAGGGCTCCATGTGAGTAGCGATGGTCGTATCCATCGCAAGCAGCGGTGATGCCACCTAGATTTACCAGCGACTGTACCTCATCGAGCCTGACCTTGATGGGGATCACGCCCACGGCATGGCCTTTGAGGTTCAGTCGTTTACGGACGCAGGGAAGCTCCAACTTCGCGGCCTGTTCTCGGCAGAAGACGATGGGGAAGCGGCCTCTGGGGGAGTTCACCACCGAGTGGAAGATGGGCATGTCTCCGGTGTTGTAGGTCATCTCAGGGAGGAGATCGTCCATTCGATCTTGGAGGGTCTTGAGTTTCTCACGAACGCCGATGGTGTAGGCGATGACCATCCCTGGCTCTCCAGGCACAGGCTTCGCCGCGTTCCACTCCGCAACCCAGGTCCAGTATCCCCACAGAAAGTCCATATGACTGCTAGAGCGATTTCTGTAATAGGCAGGATCTGCCTTCAGGATGGTCTGCAGCCCCTGAATGTCGTCTTCCGTATAGCCATCGGCGAGGAGGGCTCGAATTCGATCCGTGACGGCAATGGAGGGAGGCTGTCTCCCGTCTGAATTGAAGAGATACTCCATCTGCTGGTACAGGGCGTAGATGGGCTCCGACATCGCTCGTTGAATCCGAACACTATTGGGCGTTTCGAGTACCAACAGAGGTAGCGCTAGATTCTCTCGCACCAGGGCTGGAAACTCTAGATAGAGGCGCATCAAACCCTGTAGGGTATTCGCTGGGTTCGATGCGAGCGCAGCTCGAATGGCCACCACCGAACCTAACCAACGACTCGACATGAGCCAGAACTCGGTCATGCCCTCGACTTCGCTTGAAGGCAGCGACGGGTTCGTGGCGCCGTAGTAAGCATCCTCCAGTTGTTGTCGCGTCATGGAGAGACGAGTCGCGTCATGATCCCAGTTGATCTTCTGCTGGTACACGGGATCTCTGACGTCTTCGATACTTCCGACCCTGGTTCGTCGCTTTGCTAACATGGGGTATCCCTTAAATAAACTGCTCGCCGTACTCATTCAGCACCATCTTGCCGTTCAGCACGTTTCCGATCAGAAACCCGCTGCTTGTATCGAATGGCGTCGCCCATACGTCAAAGTCGAGAGAATGCTTGTTCTTTACAAGGAAGAGATAAGCGCACTCCAAACTCCGATTGACCCGTACTGGAACCGCTCCTTTAGGAAGATGGTCTGAGCCCCACCCGCTCAGGAGAAAGCCTTTAGGCCAGTGCTTCGCGGCAAAGGCCTTGACCGCCGCATCGGCTTTTGCGAGCGAAGTAGACTTCACAGTTCTTGACTTCGCACCGATAGAAGATGTCTTCTTTTGTGAAGAGGACTTGAGCCCCATGACTCTTTCTCCCTTTCGTCTAAGTAAGAGATTGGCTGCTTCTTTTAATTCCACAAACTCAGAGTGTGAGCCGCCGCGATCAGGGTGTACAGAGAACGCAGCCCTCTTAAATGCTCGCTTCACGTCCTCTGGCGTGTATGGCTCACTGAGCCCCAATAAACGCTCTGCATTTACATGCGCTGGATTTCTTTGTGTCTTTGGCCCCTCCCCCCATCCCTTGTGGGATGAGGAACTCTGCGGTGGAGGAGTATATGACTCGCGATGATGTGGGGTTACCCTTATCTTTGGCTGGGCCTGATCCCAAGAGGCGCCATAATCGTGAGTTACTCTGGATGTTCGTGTGGGGTTCGGGGGCGTATCCTTTTTGGACCGGAAAATCTTGGAAGCTAATTTCTCGGCTAACCCTTCTACTTTCGTAGTCATTGGTAAGGACACCCCTTTTACGACATCTGGCAATCGAGTTCCAGAGGGTAGCATAAGCCCCGGCGCCGATGGCGTCTTTGGTGCGCGAGAACGGGCCATCTCACTGGGAAGTTGACTTTTGGCGGTTCTGGCCGATCCTACGCCTTCGACAGAATCCTCTTCACGCCACCAGAACATCTCTTCTTCGCGGAGATACTCCTCGGCCATGCGATCCGCCTCTTCCTCCGCCTGTTTCCGTGCCCGTAAATCCGCCATAAACACCGTCCGTGCCGCCTTGATGGCTTTAGCGTAGGGCGATGGCTTGTCGGTCGTGTAGCGCCAGATATACCACGTTAGCGCCTGTACACTCTGGGGGGTGATACCGAGGTCTTCTGCCGCCTGTCTGAAGTCGCGTAAGATCTGCTCTCGCTCCGCTTCATTGGGCTGCTTCGTATTCTTGATGCCTCGCTTGTGCCCCCGCCAGATGTTAAGCATGTGCCCGTCGAGCACCACATGGCCGCCCATCTTCCACGGCTTATGCAGCGACTCATAAAAGACGGTGACCTTCGGGCCTCGCACTTGATCGATCAGCCAGGAGTTCATCATCGAAAGAGCTTTAGCAGCGTTCGCTCGATACGCAGTCGAACCCTCTCCCGTATCGTGCGTCAAGAGATAGTCCGCAGCCGCGAGGTTGTTGATCCACGAGTTATTCGGAGATAGCACTGCGACGACGGCGGCAATGACATTGAACGGATAGGGACTCTTTCCCTTCTTCTGTCGGATGCGGTTGTGCTTGGTCCGAAGGGCGACAACGTCATCGTGCGCGTGCTGGTACCAGTGAATCCAGTGATCGTACTCCTCGGGGGTGGCCTCCTCCGCAAGCTGGATGATGTTGTAGTAGCCGGGGGTTTCTCCCGTCACTTCCTGTACCAGCCTAGTAAGAGCTTTGTCGTTCTGCCAGTCGCGGAGGATCCCAAGCGCCGAGACCGTCGTGGGGGTCTTCCGCTTGTAGTCCTTGATCTGAGAGAGCGTCGCCAGGTAAGCAAGCCTCTCTGCCTTCTGTGCCTTGGTGCGGTAGGAACTTTTGGCTCCGATCACACCAACCGAAGAAGATCCTGTCCAGTAGGCGTAGGCGCGATCAATGGTTTCCTGCACATTCCGAGGAATCCTGGCATCACCAATCTGAATCGAATCCATGTCGCTCGATCCAGCGATGTTACCTCTACGTGACTTCGGATTCGGTGTTGGCTCTTGATACAGTGGGGGTAAATGACGCATGACTGTCTCCTTCTCTTTATGATTTTTAATGGCGGATTCGACACCGCTGATCTTTTCTTTTTTAGGGCGCTTCGGCGCTGGCTTGAATGGCCCCCAGTCCTTCAGTATACGTCCAGGGTTCATGATCCCTGCATCCTCAATTAGCACTTCAAGCGCTGTAAGTTTCGTTCCTCGCGTCCGAGAGATGGCCCAAAACTCGGCCTTATCGCGCTCTGAAATCTCGTTCAGGCAATCCATGACCAGTCGGCTGTGCTTCTCGTTCAGCTTTTGATTCTGGAGGAGCGCCAACATGCTCAAAGTCTGGCGCCGCACGAGCGTACCGAAGGCGATATATTTACGCTCTCCCTCTAATGGCATGATCCCTTGCGCCTCGTCGCGCATCATGGCGTCCTGCGCATCGAGTTGGAGGTATTCTTTTAGCTTCGCGTACTGCCAGTCGCCCTCCAGGTTATCATCAGGCAGATTACCTAGATGAAGTCCTATAGAGTAGGCCCATGCCTCTTGCGCAGCCATCATCGCCGCCTGCGCGCTAAACATCTCCCACCGAGGAGACGCATAAGACCAGAATAGAGCCGTCGGGACACTACAAGCGCGGGCAGCGGAGCGAGGAACGGCCCCCGTTCCATAATACCCACGCGACATATCCGTGCTGACCTCATCGGCTCGCATCCCGGCTTCAATCATCGGCTCGTTCTCTGAGGATATGATGTTCGCTGTCTTAGTGCTATTACTTGAAGCAGCCCTCCGAGCCGCCTCGACAGCTCGTCGCGGACGAAGGTCATCGGGGTAGAGTTTCTCCCAGATCGGAAGTACGTGCTCGGTGCAATCGGCGCCAAACAACCGGGCACTCCTGCCAGAGAGAACGAATATGCCTTCCGAGATCTTATTCATCCCGACGCCAGGCAGTTCGATCTCTGGCAGGTAGGCTCCAACTCGATGGGCTTGCTTCTTCGATTTCAATTGGCCTCCGTAAGCTGCTCAAATATGCGGGTCGCCCACTTCACAGAGGCTTTCCCGCCAAAGTGGATCTTATCCTGGGAGCGTCCCTGCGAGGGTTCCTTTAAGTCTGCGGTCAACGGGCGAGAGTCAATAAAGAACCCAGCGCCGTATCTTTTTTGGAGTTCAACAGCGAGTGTGGCGGAGGCTCTTTCGATCTTGCCTCCATCAAACTTCTCGTTCTGTTTCTCGCCTGTAAAGCTGTTCGAAAAGGCCGGTGGCCCCACGCCAATGACTTTAATCCCCTGCGCCCGCAGCGCGTCGATGATCTTCTCAAAGGCTCCTAAGACGGCCTTCTGGGAGCCTCCCGCTGCAGCATTCCCCGAGTCATTCGTGCCCAGGATGATGATTGCGGTCTGGGGCTTAAAGGTCTTGGCGATCTGTTCAATCTGCTGCACCCCTGGAACTGGCTCCTTCACGCCAACGCAGACCTTATTTTTCCTCGCGGTACATGTTGAGCCCTGCACGAAGCTCAGTGCGCTGCGACCTCCAATCGCGTTAATGAGGACGGTAGCGCCGTGGTCGGTAAGCAGCTTCGCCAGCACATGGCCTGGGGCTCCACTGAACGGTGCCTCGTACTCCACTTTCTTCGGAGGCCATTCAGAAGACAGGCTGTCTCCAATAATCAGGACGCGCTCTTTGCCCTTCAGTCGAGATGCCGCTGGGAGGGTCGTACTGCTCGCTGACGGCGTCTTCTTCTTGCACCCGAAAGCGAGACAGGCCAGCGCCACCCCGACAATAATTTTGTTCCGAAGATTCTTCTTCATGCAACTCCGCTTCCGCTTGACAATGTAGTCTATCTGAATCTATCCGAAAAATCACCCCCTCCACAGGTTCTATCTCAATCAAAGAACCAGCGGCTGATTCGGGCTTCCTCTGCCTTATTCCGCCCGCCTGCGTTCCGGTACGCAGCAAGAGCTTCGGTGCGAGCGACCGACTCCTCTTTCCCGTCCGTCATGGCCTGGCTAAAAGCCTTGCCAGCTCGGTCGATAGGCGACGAGGAGGGTGCCGAGGGGGCGGATGGTGCCTTCACGGAAGGAGGGATCGACGCCGGGGTCGTCTTTGGCTTTTTCGGCTTCGGGGCGGAAGGAGGCCGCTTCCCTGCAGCAGGTAGTGGTGCCGAGGGAGCGGTTGCGGATTTTGGTTGCGGAGACGGAGATGGTACTACGGGTTTTTGGCGTGTCGTTTTCCCCCACAGAAAAACGAGTAAACTACCGATGGCAAGATGTATGGGCTTCATAGTCGCCTTTCGGCGATCTATTCAAGCCGGGTAAAAACTCCTTCGGCAAGATCCAATCGCCATTTCTGGTTTGCGGAATCTACATTAGCCGATTTTGCCAGTTCAAGCAAAATTGCATTGAGCGACTCCTGCTTAGGGGTCACAAGCCCGTTATAGGCTTTGACCACCCGTCACGCTGTTCACGTATACTTCTAGCCGGGTAATCACCGCCGCCCCCTCGATAGGATTTACCCGCTGAGTGTATATATTTGGGACGGTTATATTAGGGGTAACGGTTGTCATCTATGACTATTGTTAGTACCCAGCGAAGACTATCTCTATCTCTGCATCTAGAGATAAAATCAGAGAATTAACTTCTCTAGTCTCTAAGATGTCAAGCAGCCACCACTTCAATCTACGAACGGATGTACTATCTTGCAATAAAAATTCAGCCGTAACCGAATCCACGAAGGGTGTGTACATCAGGCGGCAGCGGTTTTCATTGTCATTCTCTACGAGGATGCAGGAGTAGTCATAGATTCCAGCGTTACTTAACGATATGTTAAGGTTGTCGACTATTTGATTCGGTGTTAAGTTTATAATTGAACTTGACATTTATATGCTCCTTTAAAAGTAAGTAATAACTATCACGTAACCATCTCCGCCGTCTCCACCTTTTCCGCTCGAGTTCCCGTTCGGAGATGCCCCGCCGCCGCCACCGCCAGAACCTTCACTACCATTGCCACCGTTACCGCCTACGCTGTTGTTCGTGGCCCCGCCGCCAGCTCCACCCGTTGAGGTATCAAACGCAACGGAGATAGCATTCCCGCCACTGCCATTGGGGGCAACTCCCCCGAGAGGCCCTGCCAAGATTTCTGTGGTCGTGTACTCGCCACCATTGCCACCGCTAAATAGAGAGTTGGCGAGATCAATGCCACCGCCGCCTCCACCACCGCGTGGGCCACCGATTAGCCCTGCATTTACGCTGCCAGTGGATCCATTGGCGTTATTGTTGCCAGCGCCGCCAAAGCCCCCAGGCGCCGTCCAGCCGGTGCCACCATTGCCGAAGGCTCCTGTACCAAGCGTGCCGCCGTTTCCAGAACCGCCGCCCCTCGCTCGTAACAGTGTACCAAAAAATGAGAAATTACCCGCCCCCGCCGAGATCCCATTTGAGTTATCAACGGTCTGTCTGCCCCCTCCGAGTCCACCAGCACCGACGGTGATTGACACTAAAGCTGGTAGAGAGGCGGCTCGAAACCAACGCTCCGACCAACCACCACCACCACCGCCACCGCCTCCAGCTCGATTGCTTAACGCTGCTCCTCGACGACCACTGCCGCCGCCACCGCCAGAGCCAATCACCTTGACCCAGACGCTCTTGGCGCCTACGGGTTTAACCCAGGGATAAACACCAGAAAGCGAGAAAACTTGAACGTCAGCCGAACCACTGCCACCACCTGTGATCGTGACGTCAACCCGATTCATGCCAGGGTTATCAACGACGGTAGCACCCGATACGAAGTTCAGTTCAGGTCGAGTGCCCTTCAGCACTCCTGCCTCATCGACCTTCAGCAGCGTTACAACATCAACGTCAACCCGATTCATGCCAGGGTTGTCCGTTACTGTGGCTCCTGAGGCAAAGTTCAGTTCAGGTCGAGTGCCCTTCAGCACTCCTGCCTCATCGACCTTCAGCAGCGTTACAACATCAACGTCAACCCGATTCATGCCAGGGTTGTCCGTTACTGTGGCTCCTGAGGCAAAGTTCAGTTCAGGTCGAGTGCCCTTAAATACACCGGCCTCATCAAAGTTAAGGCTTGCAGTTACTGTACTGCCAACGCCAGATTCGACAGTCCAATCTGAGCCAGAGGGGGGCGCACTGATGGCGATGCTGTCATATTGAGAGAGAAGGCTGACGGTAAGTGACCCTCCAATGGTGTCCCCTGGGAATGGGGTAAGCACCACAGCGTCAACGGCAGCATCTACCTTTGTAAAAACATAGACTCGGCCTCGGCTCAGCGCGAGTTTAGGCAGCGTCACGGCAGATGGCGCTCCCGTCGTGGAGCAGAGAAGACCTTCGTCGGAAGGAAGCACCGTCGTGCTTCCAGCTACGTCCCGTCCAGGGTGGCGGGGTGCCGCCGCATTCTGATTGACCTCGGCCTCGCGATAGACAGAAGCTCCATGAGCTAGATCACGACTGGAATGTGGGGCGTCCCCTGCAAAAAAGTCTGTCCATGTCATGGCAGGATTGGCACCGACTACGAGTGGATTCACATCAGCGTTATTTACTGCAACGCTGTCTCCTACTCCCAGCACTGCTCCCTTCATCGCATTGACACCGCCGCCATTTCCAGAGCCACCCAGGTTCTCTACAGTACCTGCAGCGGCGTTCTCTACAATCAGTGCATACCCTACCGCGTCGGTTACTAGCACGTTGGTGATAACGATAGCGCTACCGCTTGCTCTGATTCCGTGAGAGGGAGCATCAAGTACCTCGCACTCCGTCAGGGTAATCGTTCCAGCAGAGGAGCCACTCAGTGGGTTATACCCAACAGGGCCACACTGATCAAAGATCGAGGCTACTCCTTCAAGAGAGAATTGATGGGTGAAGGCTGAGAAATTTCCAGACTGATAGGCGTTGTGAAGAACGGCTGACCCGCGAGCCCCGCTAACATCTCCTACCGCACAGCCTGATAATTGAGCTGCGCTGGCGTTTGATACACCATCTAAAGCATCAGCAAAGGAGATGTCGGGGATGTCACACCCAACAAAGAGGGCGCTAGTTCCCTGTGCAACGCCCACTGCTCCACCGCTAGCAGCTATCACGCGCACGCCCTGGAAGACAATAGGAGCTGTGGATCCGCGTAAGTTAATCGTGGGCGTGAGTTGGAGTGGATCTATCGGCACGATCATGGTGCCGTTACTATCAAGGATCTCAATGGGCGCTGTTAGCGTGGAGTTATAGCAGACCTTCAGGGCCGTGAACGTATTCGAGGCAATGGCCGCCACGACCCCGTTCGCATCGCTCAGCCACTTTCCTTTTAGAAAGTTCAGGCCAAACACATGGGTTGTGGTCAGGGTCAGAAGTCCGCTGGTCGGATCATTCACCTGAGAGACAACGTCGGCGCCAGGTATCGTGTCTAGGAGGGTGGGAGTGCCCTGAATGACAAGTGGTGCCTGTTGCCTGAGACCAAAGGCCTGCGTAGGGTCGAGCGTGATCTCATCAGGAGACATGATCTGAGGGAACACATACCCAGGAGACAATATATGAGGTTTGCTCCCCGCCAGATGGACTCGCACCATCTGACGGAGGGCAAGTAACTCAAATACGTCCTGCATACAGCGCTCAAAGGTTTTATAGGGTCCAAGAACGCCCCCCCTTCCAATTCCAAAATCCATACCAGTTACGCTGTTTACATACAGTTCAATACGAGCCATAGTCAGATTACCCTTAATCAGGTTGATCCGACTTGTGTATATTGTTGGTATCGTACTATTAGGGGTGAGCGTTGTCATCGTTAGCTAGTCCTTACTTTCGTTTTAATGTAATAATAAATGCCACACTTAATACATCAAAATTTACTTGATGAAGTCGTTATAGATGAAATCTTAAGTGATGCTTGGTGTGACGTTAGCATTGACGTTGCCCTCATTCACCATAGGATGGCCTGCGGGGTTAGTTCACTGGCTATTTCGCCTCCGCCTCTTGTTTTTTCTTCAAGATGTGCGCCTTGATAATTTTCGTAGCCCCAGGACCCATTCCTTTTGATTTATCGCTTTCTTCACTCATCAGTATATCTCTCCATTCACTCAGTTAAGAGTATTTTTATAAAAACCAACTACTTACTACCCGAGAATAGTTGCGGCGGTATGGGCCGTTGACCCATCCCCATTCACTCCGAAGTCAGATAAACGGCTGTTTGGGGCGCCCGTGATCGCCGCGTAGGTAACTACGCCAGAGTTCCCGATCTCGACATCACCAACCGCGCCAGTGAGGGCAACGTCAGGCGTAGCGGTCAAGTGAGCACCGTCAAGGAGTCGTATCCCAGCCCCAAGGTTTCCGGCTCCAGCAGGCGTATTCAGCACGGTAATTTTGATGGGGCCATTCATATGAATGGCGTCATCTGCGCAGTCGTCAAAGAGATTATTTGAAAAAGTAAAGTTGCCAGCCCCGAACGCGAAGGCGCCGTAGGAGGTCGAGTTCTTTACTTCGCAAAATCCCATCTCCCCGTTCTGTAACCGATTGACTTGAAAACTAATATCGGGTGACATGAAGAGAGGACCACACCCATCGACGTAACTGGTCCATAATAAAGCGCCCTCGCGCCCACTACTCATCAGGTCACCGTATAGGTTTATGCCAGTCACGTAGTTGCCAGTCATCTGAAACACTGAATCGTAGTCAGAATCTACACAGCCGCCAGTAGATGGGTGAACATTGCTAAGGTAGACATAATTGGTAAAGTAGCACATAAGGCCACTAAAGCAAGCAACGTCGCAGGCAAGACAGACAAAACCGCTCTTGAGTCGTTGACAATAAACCGCTGGTTGCTGGTTTGTTTGGGGCGCCTCGATTTTGACACCCTCAATTGCACTCCAGTTATTATTTCCTGTACAGCTAACCGTGGCAAAGCTACTGCCTGGGTCTGCTGTTAACGTAGCACCTGGCTCTTGTATGTCAGCATCGAACCCAAAGAACATGCCAGTAAAAAAATCAAGAGTGTTCGATGAGGCGGTCGTATATAGTGTCGTTGCATCGTTATACTTGATAGTTCCAAATGGAATACCGAACTGCGAGATAAGTTTACCGGCATAGGCATTTGGTACCAGAACTAAATCAGTGACAATGGACTCCTGAGTTGTCACAGGATCAATATTTATCGCTAAAATATTAGCCGCTGGAATTGATAATACGGTATTAAGATCTGAGTGGATATTTAAGGAGACGGTGACCCCCCACAACGCTGGGCCGTAAGGAATCAGGTTGTCGTTCGAGCGGTCCGCGTCGATCTGAGGGATCAGGAATTCATCTGGCAGGACTTCGTTGATGCCAGTTATGTCGATGAAGACTGGACCGGCTGCCGAAATCGCAGTCACCTGGGTACAGGCATAGACAAGAGTGGCCCAGGCGGTGGCTGGTGTGAGGCCATCATTCGCGTTATTGCCAGTGGGCCGAACAAAGCGCGCCAGAACAATAAATGGGTCTGGGGTCAGGTTTGTACTGGCGTTTCCTGCGCCATTGATCCAGCCTGTAGGCGTTCCAATGATCGCTAACGCATCCCATTGCGCCAATAGTGTTTGGGTCGCCTGGCCGTCAATGGTTTCACCACTATCGCCAACGATACTCACGCTATTACCAGAGGAGTCTATTTTCTTGAAGGTGATTTCACGGCCAACTGAGCCTGCCAGAGGGGGGAGATTTACGGTAATCCCACCACCAGAGGCGTCAAAGGTGACGACAGCGTCCGAGTTATCGACCGCGTATGGGGAGGCGGTGGTGTTTACGACTGGGAAGCGAGGAGTGGCCGCCAATGAGCCCTGAAAGAGAGATGCCGGGTCGCTGATGCTCTGGAAGGTGTACGGAGCAGTTCCCTGGCGGAACGTCGCCCACTGGTCGACTGTGAGGCCACCTACTGAGATGTCGAACGTCGTTCCAGCAAGATCCGTGGTCGCATCGACTTCGGAAGAGGCGCCATTCGAGAGACTTAATCCAAGCGTTCCATTTGCCGCCGAAGACGTGACTTGCGTCAACTTAACTTGAGCCCCATTTTTGCCGCTAACACCCGATTGTGCGCTGCCGGCTACGTCACAGAAAGTCATCTCCAACTCGCCGCCGAACTGAGTGAGTCCATTTCCTGTACCGCCAGAGATCAGGCAATTGGTTAGTGACGCATACCCTGGCGAATGTTGTCCATCCGAAAATGGCTCGGACATTCCCATAAAGGCGCAAGCTTTTGCGGTCACCTGGGTGGCTGGAAGTATTTGTGAGTGCCCTCCGACTGTCAGTCGACAGTTCTCTAGCTGTAGGTTAGCTAAGGGCAGGTTCAATGCCTTCATATCGCAAGCTAGACATTCAAGGGAGCTTGCCCCAACTAAAGAACTATTCTCTCCAAAGCCAGACTCCAGCGAAGCAAACTTAGAGGCGACAAACATCGCCTGTTGGTATGGACCAACCTGAATTGCCCCTCCAGCAGAGGCGACGACCTCGACTCCGAAGAGAATAATAGGAGCACCGCCACCTCTCATTACGACGGTCGGATTTTGGCTTGCTGGGACGGCTGGCGTAATGACCGCACCTTCCCCTTCAACCTTCAAAGGAGCCACTAAATCAGGTCCAGCGTAGGCTAACTTAATTACGGCAGCCGTATTTGAGATGATACGAGAAAACACACCATTGTTGTCGTGAAGAAATTTCCCTTGAAGGGCGTTTACGACGAAGCCACCCGTGGTGGTAATTTCCTTCAAGCCACTGTTCGCATTATTCGCTTGAGATAAGATATTTGGAGGCGGTATCGTTACTATCGGTGTAGGGATTGATCGGATAATCAGTGGCGCACGACTGTTGAAGTCATTAGTCGGAGTTGGGCTATTTGTTATCTGATCAGGGGCTAGGATCTCAGGAAATACTGCGCCATCATCCATCACATGAGGGTTAGCCCCCGCCAGGTGGATAATTACAGCACTATTGTTTTGGAGGGTCATCGCGTCATTAAGTGCAAATTTAAATGACTTGTATGGGGAACTCTGCGACCCTCTCCCTGGGCCGCTATCCTGTCCCGTCACGGAGTTCACGTAGATGTTGAGCGTCGTAAATTCACGAAAATTCATCACATTGATGAAGTCGGTGTAGATGAATCGGACCGTCTCGTTCGGGGTGTAAACTGGCATGTTATTTTCCTTTATTCAATACAGGGTTATGGGCTACTACGCCGCCTTTAGTTACAGTTGATTACGGGATCTGAGCTTTGATCTGCCAGGCGGTCGCGCTCGCAGTGAGCGTAACACTGCTATACTGCGCGGCCAGCACCTTGGTCAGTGCGGCGTCAATAAAGAAGGCACCGCCATCGACGGTCACAGAGTTGATACTTACGTCGGTCTTCTTGATCGTGAATTCCTGTCCGAGACAGGTGACCGGCGAGGGAAGCGTTACCGTCACGGCGCCAGCGGTGGCATCGGCGAGGATCGTCTGGTCCGCCTTTGTTGCCGTTACGCTTGTTGCGACAGTCGCACGAACCGCTCCTTGAGGAGCTGTGGTGATCCCCGCGCCACCCTCAATAACGAGAGAGTTGCTCTGGGCGTTGTTCACTCCGAACGGAGCCGAGCCAGCTCGGAAATTCGCCGCCCAGGTGCCAATAACGAGAGCGCCGACCTTCAAGTCTTCAGAGGAGCCAGCGAGGTCAGTCCCACTGTTCACGGTGACAGTGGCATGTTGTACGCTGAGGCCCGTCTGGTTGTTCGCGAGGCTGGACTTCACAGTGCTAAGGATCGCGTTGCAGCCACCCTCCAAGAGAATTCCGTTGCTCGCGTTATTAG
>Ga0315284_10001241_pt1 | contig 36321 bp, 32 predicted proteins | sample YL17G09_16_MG_FD_203696 | JGI IMG/M metagenome (GOLD analysis project Ga0315284, IMG submission 203696) | Sediment microbial communities from Yellowstone Lake, YNP, Wyoming, USA - YL17G09_16 | ecosystem: Environmental > Aquatic > Freshwater > Lake > Sediment | place: USA: Wyoming | collected...
GCGGTCAATTTGCGCAAGTAGTGCATCGGTGTTGTTGCTCATCATGGGCAACCCAAATGTAATAAACGATGAACTATACGAATTTTGACCTAAATCGGTCGTAAACATAGTTTCAAATAATCTGAGCTTCTCCAAATACAAAGATGATTGAATATTTTTTCCCTTGTAATATATGACATCTTCAATCGTAAAAAAACGTCTTTTTTCGTGGAAAAAAAGTGTTCCGTATAAAATAGTGCCGATACTCAGCGATTCGTGAAAACAGCACGTAACTAGATGATACTTCTCTATTTGCTTTTCGGCGCCAATTTCGAGGATATAACACACATTTTTATCATTTTTTGTTGTAAACCATGCAAAACATTTCTTCCCAACGGGAATCGCCAAAACTACGTTTGCATCAAAAACTTTCTTATGCATAAATGTTTCATAAGAAAGTTTAATTTTAGGGAAGTCTGCTAATATGGATGTGTTGTGTGTCGCCATATATAATCATGGGCTCATGTCTTTATATCTTTTTGCATATTACTCAACCTGCATTACGGGTTAGAGACGTTTTGTTGCTTTTTGATAAAGTTCTTCAGCTCGTTTTTCATATTGTTATCGTTGGTGCTATCGGCAGGTTTGTTTATTTCAAGGTCAGGCAGTAGCTTGTCTGTATATATGTTGTCTAAACTATGGATTGGTGTAGTATCGCTAGACTGATCTTGTTGTCCCTGGTCCTGATTTATCACATTGTAAATATCTTCATATTTTTTTGTAGGAACATTCACTAAATCCTTAACTTTTGGATAAGTAAGAGTATCCTTTAATATTTGAATTAAATGATGTATTAGCAAAATAAATATAAGAGATATAAAAGTTGCTTGAATTATCCAAGAAAACATAACTTATACTAGTGTTAGATTAGTTAAACGTCAATAAAAACTCATTGAATTCATTTAAAATCATGGGGTCATCAATTGAGTTGTTGTTATGTGTATCAAAATAAAAATTGGTAGGAATAAAATCATCATCATCTGTCGTGACATCGCCCTCAACTACCAGCGTGATCTTGGAATTACAAAATACATAATGATTCTTTTTAATAATGATGTGTTCGGGTGAAAGCTGATAATGTTGTTTTTTTGTATAATAAGACTTGTCTATAATAAAATCCAGTCCGTGAATAGTAACAAGTTCAATTGGATTATCCATCGGTACTAACTTGAATAGTTCATTATTTTCTATAATATAGACTCCATTATTTGTATAAAATTCAACCGCCGTGCATTTATCATGCTTAAATTTATTTTTTAGAAGATGAATCTTCAGCTTGTTCGGATTATAATGATAACTATCAATATATAATTTCATTATTGTATTATTATTATTTAATATAACAAACTATTTAAACCCATTGGATACAAAATATAAATGACGAGCATTCTGATAGTAGAAAAAGGCGGAAATTTAAAATCATTGTCTGTGAAAGATTATCAAGAAGATGAATTGTTTAAAAAGTGTGGATTTAAAAAGGCGGATGGATTTTCAAAGCACACCGATTGGACTATCAAGTTGTCGGGCAGTAAATATGTTGTTTCTGCGTATGGTAAGACGGAAGGAAAGGCAAACGGAGAAAATAAATATGATTTCCCTCCGCCGATTGATAATGTATTATTCTTTGGTTCCTGTGCGTTGGTTTGTCATAAAGTAGAGGCCGGCACAACAACCACTTGCAATTTAACTCTGGAGCTCTGGGAAAAGATGTACGAGAAACTATTTGGAGGTTTTGAAGATTTGGCAGCGACTTGTGCGGAGGACGATGCAGAGATTGATGAGCTGGAAAATGTCCCTAAGGAAAAGAAAACAAAGCAGGGATATTTGAAGGACGGCTTCGTGGTGGATAGCAGCGACACCGATAATGACGATTGTTGCGATGATGGGTCAGAGAATGAGGACGACGAGGATGAGGATGACGATGATGATGCCGCTATTGGAGACAATGATTTGATAGTAGAGGATATTGGCTCAGAGTTGGACGAGGAAGAGTATGACTACAGCTCGGATGAAGCATAATATATATCAAATAAAATTGATTATAATTTAAATATTATTTGTATTTACATTATAGATATAGATAAGAGGATGCGAACGATATCAAATCCAGATGAATTCCGTAAGAATGTTTCAGAAAAATTAGATGTCATTTTGAAACATACAAAAACAAGTGTTAACATGGAAAAGGGAATTTACAATTATGCTGTGAAAGAGGCCAGCACGAAAAAGGTTGTCAAGAAGTGGGATAATCCGCATTTCGTACAAATTTATGTTGACCGAGTTCGTAGTATTTATTTCAACTTGAATAATGAATCGCTTTTACAGCAATTGGCGGATGGGACTATTAAACCTCATGTTGTTGCTTTTATGACGCACCAAGAGCTTCGTCCAGAGAAGTGGGAAAAACTTATCCAGTGCAAGATTCAGCGCGACAAACATAAATATGAAACGAACATAGAAGCGGCAACAGATACGTTTAAATGCAGAAAATGCCATTCAAATAAGTGCACGTATTATCAAATGCAGACCAGATCGGCGGATGAGCCCATGACAACATTTGTCACCTGCATTGATTGCGGTAATAGATGGAAATGCTAATAAAAAAATGAAATCGTTTTCAGTAAATACATCAATACAACACTATAATAAAACAATTACCAACATGTCAAACAAATTAATACAGACCGAGTTATTCATCAAGTATCTGCCGACAGATTTATCACGATATACGTATAAGTTTATATATCGCGATGTAAAGGTAAGTTTCTGGCGCCATAAATATAAGATGCGCGACCTATTAAACAATCTCTATGATTATTGTGGTGGATATGAATACTTTGCAGATAAGATTATAGAGATATTTACACAATACTTTCCAAACGACATACACAAAATTACAGACGATTGGTTTATTCTTGAAAGAGAAAAAGTGGCTGGGTATGGTTGGACCAAATATTACAGGTTGCCATATTTCGGGCACTACGAAGATGATGTTGCCAATACATATTATGAAGGCTTGTTTGATAAAATCGCTGCAATTCTAGACGAAAAAACGCCCGACGAATTATATGGACTGCTTGCTGGATTAGTGCTTATTAACAACAAAATGAATAAAAAACTGCTTGCCGTGGCCTTATAAAAATAAAATTGCAAAACATAAAAATGATAAAATAAATACAAACCTACATCAAAATCTGAGTTCTCGGATTTAATGTTAAAAGTTGTTCTTTTATTTCATCACAATAAAAACTATTTTTTAATATAATAATACTATCATTATTAATTATTACATCAGGACTAGAGATAAGCATTTCAAATCCATAGAAGTATTTATTTTGTTTATCCTTGGAATTATCTAATATACCTTTTAAATATTTTATTTCAATCCCCATAGATAATAAAATTTGAGTATTATATGATGCTGAAAAAATATACACAGGTTTATTTGTATTGCAAATAATTAAATTACAATCATTTATGAATAATTTATATTTGTTTATACAATTCGTAAATTTTTCAAAATAATCTGTTATTTGTAATTCATCTGCGTGCACACTATTCAATTGTTTTGTTTTTTTAACATGATAAATTGTGCTATGATTAAGATAATCTATTATTTCTACTATCTCAAATCCATGTTTTTTCAATAAATATATAACATTTTCTTTATTCATAAAAATAGTATGTTCAAAAAATATGCCCAAAAATAAACATAGGTCATTATCGGCTAAATATTTCATGTTTGGTATACCAAATATCATTTCGCCGTCATCTACTAATAATTCATAACATTTTTTAAGAAAATCATTAGGTTCATATATATGTTCAAATAAATGAGAATGTGTTATAACATCAATTCTGTCATTTATTTCAAAATTTTTATCAAAACATGCTTGTATAAAATTAATTTTATCGTTGAATTTAATGGAATCATTTTTATTAAGATCTACAATATACCATTTATTATAATTTGTATTATTCATGGCTAATTTACCTGAAGGGCAACCAATTTCTAATATATTTTTATCTGTTATATTTGTTTGAAGTTTGTCAACTAGACATTTAAAATAATCGCTCCATATTTTTCCAACGGATGTAAAATTATGCGATTTTTCATATAAAATATTTAACGGAATTAATTCATTTAATTGTATTGTATTGCACGTTTTACATTTTGAAAATGATAATTTTGCATAATTGTATTTTTCTAATGAGGCAGAGCAACTTAAAGTTATAGGAATATGGTCTAAATCAAATATTTTTTCTATAATATTATTGCAAATCGCACATTTTTCTCTTACAATAGAATTCATAATATACATGTATATAATATGAATAAGAAATAGAACGCAACCCTAATAAACATAAAATTACAAACTATAAAATGAATAATTCACTTCGAATATTTTTTTAGTTTTACTTTTAGACACTTAAAACACCGACTATTTATTAATTAACTAATAATAAAATACTAATTTAATCTAAATATTTGATTTGTCAATAGTAAAGACAATATCGTCATAACGATTTTTATTTGGTCTTAAATCATATACTTTGATAAATTGTTTCAAATGTTCTGGAACTTCATTTTTAAGTGTATCAATCCAATCCCATGATTGAACGTCTTCGATCATTAATATACCATCATCCGTCATTATTTGCGAATATAATTTTATAAATTGTTTCATACTTTCTAAAGTATGTGGCCCATCGTCTAACATAAAATCGCATTTTATATTTTTATTTAAGAAATTGGTAATAAAAAAATCAGTGTTGTATGCGTCAACTGATGTATATAATATAATTTTTTTCTTATCTTTAATCTCTAAGTTATCTATCTCATTTATATGAAGAATATCTAATCCATAGACAATGGCATTCTCTTCTGCTAATTCTTTAATTATATTTTCATTTTCCATCACGATACTATATATAATAAAAAATATTTATATAATTTTTATTATAATTGTTAGACGATTTGTCCCATTTTAAATCTTCAATGGTGTAAATATATCTAAAGATGTAAATAAGCAAATGTGTAAGCAACAACTTCATACAAAGTAAAAACAAACCCAAAACCAGAATAAAATCAGCAAAGGTCGTGTAATAATAACCCATTCTACAAAGGAAGCAGGTAAGCTCCATTTTTTTGCTGGTGCCGGTTTACGAATAAAATCATTCAATATCTCATCTGGAAATGACGAATTTACTTTACGTAAAAACATGGCATATTTGTTCTGATGAAGGGTCGTATTTATAAACAGAATGTCTTCCGGAGTGCCGTCTTTGAATATGTATGGGCTGGTGGGCGACGACATTTTTTCCCAGTCAGTCGCATGCGAAATCTCATTTTTCACATTTTCTAATCGTTTTAGTCCGTGCAAAATAATGGCAAACACGCTTTCATTCGCAAGTCCACCATCGCAAACCCGTTTATACATGACATTTCCAGACGAGGCGAACCGAACGCATGCCAAGGCATCTTCTCTCTTGAGTACAAACCAAGGATCGTGTCCGAGGTGGAATTCTCCGGTTAAATAGCGTAGATTCGCCCTGTTGTTCAAGTAAACATTCCACCAGGCCCTTTTCCAACGAAAGATGCTATGGTCATAATTTTGAAAAAAAAGATTGCGAAAATGCTGTGTCGAAATAATGGGTACACATGAATCTGTCAACATGCAGAACCATTTGTTTGCTGGGTCATGGTCGTGTGCATAAGATAATAGATTCATATAAGCTGGCACGACATGATAATACGTAGTATTTGCAATGTAGTTGGCTGAAATGACGTGTTCTTTTATCCAAGCAGACTTTATCTTGCTGTAGTCTTTGTAATGAAAATAAACATTGATAATATCGGCGTTTGCCTCTATCCATTCTCTCCAAATGTGTTCCTTGTTTAATGAATGGTCATAACTAATGATGAAACATAACGCGACTTTCATGGAGTCAGTAAGTATAATAATATAAAAAATATACTATTATATTGTTATTCTCTCAAACTATCTTTTGTGCGCATTCCCAATAATTCGTAAATAATATGAAAATATTAAGAGAGACATATTTATAAATGATAGTAGGTATTATTGGAAACGGCTTTGTTGGCAAAGCTACTTTTCAATTAAAGTGCAAAGACATTGATATTTTAGCATATGATATCAACCCCGCGTCTTGTGTTCCCCAAGGGCTTGTTTTAGCAGATATGAACAAATGTGAGTTAGTGTTTATTAGTGTCCCCACCCCCATGTCAAAGAATGGGTCTTGTCATTTAAATATCATTGAGTCTGTTTTAAAAGACTTGGCGTCCATTGATTACAAGGGGTTTGTTGTCCTAAGATCTACTGTGCCAGTGGGAACTTGCGACAAGTTGAATTGCTATTTCATGCCCGAATTTTTAACCGAAAAGAACTTCATTGACGACTTTATTAACAACAAGGACTGGATGTTTGGTTTGCTAGGAAAACCGGAAGACGAGCAAATGAAAGAGAAAATATCGGCATTGTTTAGCTTGGCTCATGCAAACGACAGAATCAAGCACAATAGCTTGCATTTTATAACGAACAAAGAGGCGGAGATGATTAAGATGTTCAAGAATTGCTACTTATCGACGAAGGTCTCCTTTTGCAATGAGATTTACCAGTTTTGCGAGCAAAAGCAGGTTAATTATGAGGTTGTCAGAGCCTTGGCTACTGCAGACGAGCGAATCTTACCCAGTCATACTATGGTACCCGGACATGACGGGCAGAAGGGGTTTGGCGGTACTTGTTTCCCCAAGGATACATCCAGCTTGCGATATGAAATGCAACAAGCAAACATGACACCCTATATATTGAACGCCATTATAGAGAGAAACGAGCTAGTAGATAGACCCCAAAAGGATTGGTTGCTTGACAAGGGACGCGCAGCCGTGGATGAGTAAATTGCGTATTGATTAATGATATAAAAAATAAAAAATACAATAATATAGGTATTTTTTATTTACATTGTTTAACTACTTTGAGATACTTTACTATTTATCCAATCGTATGTTATTTTAATGCCTTTTTCTAGGGAATATACTGGTTCCCAACCTAATTTATCTTTAATTAATTTATTATCGGAATTTCTACCTCTTACTCCTACACCATGAAAATGTGTGTTTTTTATGATTAATTTTTTTCCAGATATTTTAATTATCATTTTCATAAAATCATTCATATTTATCATTTCTTCAGACCCAATATTTACAGGTCCCTTGAAGTCAGAATCCATTAATCTTAAAATTCCTTCTACACAAGAATCAACTAATAAAAAACTTCTTGTTTGTTTACCATCACCAAACACTTCTACTTCGTCTCCATTATTTGCTAACGCTACTTTTCTACAAAAGGCCGCGGGGGCTTTTTCTTTTCCACCTTCATAAGTTCCATATGGGCCATAAATATTATGAAATCTAGCAACACGTATATCTAATTTAGGAAAATCTTTATGAAAAGCAAAATATAATCTTTCACTAAATAGTTTTTCCCAACCATATTCACTATCAGGTTCAGCTGGATAAGTGCTATCTTCACTACATTTAGGATTATCAGGGTCTAATTGGTTATGCTCTGGATATACACAAGCAGATGAAGAGTAGAATATTTTTTTAACATTTTTTTGTGAACACGTTTTTAAGACATTTAAGTTTATCATACACGAATTATGCATAACGTCGGAGTCATGTTCGCCAGTATTAATGTAAGTTGAACCTCCCATATCTGCCGCAAGTTGATATACTTCATCAATTGTTTCATCAATAACTACATCAACTCTAATAGGGTCTCTTAAATCTGCAATAATAAATTCATCAGCATCTGTTTTTTTAAATTCATGATATTTGATATCTACACCTCTTACCCAATGACCTAATGATTTTAATTTAGTGATTAAATGCCCACCAATAAAGCCACCTCCTCCTAAAACAACAATTTTAGTCATTATATAATAAGTTATTATTAAGTTTCGTATAATTAAACAAACAAAATAATATTGTTTTGAAATAAAAGAGATAATATACTGATGGTCCACATAACCAATTTTTATTAGTAAAAAATAATGCATAAAACATTAGTTTTTTGTAAATTTTAATATTATTGTATACATTTATGCGATATTTTTCAGAATAAATATATACACAAGTCTAGAATGTAATGATTTCAAGGTCTTTTAGATTCCAATATTCGCTCCCGCTATTTCCAGGAAGCGGGCGTCTAAGAATGAATGGAATCCGCTTTTGCACTAGTTCCATTTCTGCGACTAAATTCCCGTCAATAATATTTTCAGGGACTTTGACAAAGGGACGCGCTCCAAGATTGATTTGCTTTGCACGTTGTCCCAATACGCGCGCGCGTTCATACTTGGTTAAATAGGGAATCGTTCTATGCAACGGATCCACGATAATATTGTCCTTGTCGCGAACAACCTTGGTAAGTGCACTAATTTCTTCATAATTATGAATCATACATTCTGGATGATAATCAACTATGTAGTTCTTTTTAATATCTCTGTCAAATTTTTGTAAATAATCTTCGTCGTCGTCATCATCATCCTCCATAGCATCTTCGTCTGAAACATTGTCAGCACCAATTATCTGTACATTAGAGGCGGATTTTGGAACAGGTGCTACAGGAGCATTCTCGTCATCACTAGCTTCTTCATCGTCTACGACTGCATCTTCGTCATCTATTTCTCCAACAATATCTTCAACATCGCTATCACCATCGCCATATACTTCATCATCATCCAATATTCCATCAGTAATAACCTTACCGATATTTAATTTGGGTGCGGTCTTGACGGCAGTTTGTTTATCATTTGTAATTGCATCGTAATCAACTTCTGATTCGGCTACAGAACCCGCGTCCGAATCATTGTCGTCGTCCGAATTATTGAAAAGTCCGTCTTCTATATCACTCATTGCTACTATTATATAAGCTGGAGATATAACTTTAAATAAAAAATCAATTTTTATTTAAATTGTGTGTTTAATAGTCATTCAATTACAAACTAAATTCCTTGAATTGTTTCGTGATATTAATCAAATTATTACTAATTTTTTCAAAAATAGAATTTTGAAAAAACAGAAACAAAAATATAAATATTCCAGCTTCTCGAATTTCTTTAAAATGTTCACTAGAGTTGTATTTATAACCATTAAAAATCTTAGGATGTGGTATTCTATCAGCAGTATGATTTATAATAAACAAAAATAATGCTGCAAACCACAACATAGAAATTAGCTCTAATATTTGTATAGCAATAGGCTTTTTAAATTCAGCGTCAGAGTCAAATCTTCCATAAATCGCTTCAAATAATTTTGTGTATAAAAATCCAAATATTAGATAAAGTGTCGTCAAATATCCAATGTGTAATATTTTAAGGCCAGCAATGAGATATACCTCTCTGTCTATACCTAACCAATACTCAGTCATTATTATATACGGAGAAAAAAATACAATATATACAACTATATACAAAGTATTCTACATGTAATTATCCTTGTTTTTCAGTTTTCCAGCTCGTGTCGCAAGTAGAACACAAGTAGATGTAATCTATGTTTATTTCGTCATAACGAATGTAAATAATCTCGCGAGGCGTATCCTTGGTATTTGTAGTGCAATCGGGGTTGGGGCACAAGATAGTATTATACCTAGGAAGCGTGGGATCAAGTTTTGTGTATTTATTGATAATATGAGTAAATGCTTGTTCGCCTTGATTGACATAAGTCTTACTGACACAAATGTCACTTGCATTCAACTCGGTCGATTCATTGCCGCACTTTCTGCAATAATAAACCAGCTTATTCGGATTATCCGCGTCAATCCGAATGTAATACATATTTTGGCATACATTACAGAAGTGCATGTTATTAGCTATATATTAAGCTGATTATAATTATTTTAAATCAATTTTAAATAGAATGGATTAAGCCATTTTTGTTTTGGTTTCCATAAAATATGAATACAACTTGTTATAATCGAGTATAGTCGTCATGGAATAAAGGCTAGTTGTCAATTTTTCAGGTTGAGAGCTTTCCCTCTTGTGTTTTTCTAAATTTTCCGCAATGGCATCTGCATTTTTGTAAAAATATTCTTTCATATACCCGTAAAAAACATCAAACCTTGGAGAAAACGAACGCTCATCTTTATTTATCATATGTAGGTAGGCGATTTCTATATTTTTATATTCAATAATACGCGAATATGATGCAAAATCCTTGTGTGCATTATTTATACCAGGTTCGTTGAGTAATGGGTCTTTGCAGAGTAACGTGCACAAGGTTAATAAGACTGAAGATATCGTTTGGCATGATGTCCATTGTTCCCCACGCCAAGTATTCAAAAGGGATATGCATACTTTGCCGCACTTGTATAAATTGGGATTGAAGCGTATACCATCGCCATTCGTATGGTATGTGACCTTTGGCGGGCTGTGCGGATAATCGGTTGGGTAATTTAATGAAAAAAAATAATACCCTCCAAAATAAGGAGTATCTTTGGGTCCAACTATCATCGCATATCCTTTCAATACTTCCACGTCGTCGTGAATATAAAAAATCCCATTATCTGTGAGAGGATTTTTCATAAGAGTTTTTACATCGCGCAATAATCGTATAAGAGTATCTTTTTGGATAACTTTAGAAATAGTTGGTTCTTCCATAATATAAAATATAATATATTAGTTTTATACCATTTATGCATTGATTTATTAATCGTCGTGCGTTGTTCCAATATATTAAATCTTAAAAAAAATGAAATAGAAATAAAATAATATAATACATTAATATACTACAAAATGACATCATATAAGGATTTGTCAGACTTTCTGTTAAAGCATAATGGTAAGAATGATTCCAAATCAACCCCAACTCATACACGAATTCCAGACAAAGCGCTACAAATTTATGGCGGCGCGTATAATATCCCGCAGGACGAACTACCCACGTTCTTTGTCTATTATTATGATAAGGTGTTTGTGAGGAGCCATATGGAATATTTGACCGAGAAGCAACTGGAGACTGGCGGGCCGATCTTGGTGGATTTTGATTTTAGATATAATTATGACGTGGATACAAGACAGCACACGAAGGAGCACATTCAAGATATGGTGCTCTTGTATTTGGAGGAGTTGAAGGGGTTCTTCACTTTTGTTGAAAATGTGGAGTTCCCGATTTATATCATGGAAAAGCCCAAGGTAAATAGGTTGGAAGACAAGTCCTTAACCAAGGACGGAATTCATATGATTATTGGCGTTCAAATGGATAATGTTATGCAAACGATGTTGCGAAAAAGAATAGTTGATAAACTCGCTGAGATGTGGGACGGGCTACCAATTACCAATAATTGGGGTGCTGTCTTGGACGAGGGCATCAGCAAGGGAAAAACGAATTGGCAGATGTATGGTTCGCGAAAGCCGGGACACGATGCATATCAGATGACCCAGTATTTTGAGATTAAGTATGACGCAAATGATGGCGAATTTATGGTTGAAGAGAAGCGCGTGATGGATTTTGACATGTCCAAGAATATATTCAAATTGTCTGCGCAATATCCAAACCATCCAGCATTTGAAATGAACACGGCTATTGCGGAGGAATATATGCAAATGTTGAGTGGTGATAAAGGAAAGCCTCGCGCAAAGATGAGTAGCAAGGCAAAGCTTCGTTTGTTGTATGACGACGATGAGACTGATGATATGAGTGGCGATATTCCGTTATCATCCATTACCAACAAGGATGTTCTTGTGCGTGCAATCAATAAAATATTGTCTACGCTGTCTCCTGCTGAGTATTTTGTCAAGGAGACACATGAATACGCGCAAGTTTTGCCTGAAAAGTATTACGAGCCTGGTTCACATTTGTTGAACAGGCAAGTAGCCTTTGCGTTGAAGCACACTGACGAGCGTCTGTTCTTGTCGTGGGTGTTGCTACGTAGCAAGGCGTCCGATTTTGATTATAATAGTATTCCCGAATTGTATAATGTTTGGAATAAGCACATTGATAATAATAAAGGATCTGGTGTAACTAGAAGGTCGATTATGTACTGGGCCAAACAAGATGCACTTGAAGAGTTTCAGCGCGTCAAGGAGGGCACGGTAGATAGTTATATTGAAGAGACAATCGCATCTCCGACTGATTATGACCTTGCCATGGTTCTTTATAACATGTTCAAGGACAGATTTGTTTGTTCTAGTTTGATTAGCAAGCCATTGTGGTATACGTTTATTAATCATCGTTGGGAACCTGATCATGGTGAAACATTGCGATTATGTATTTCAAGAGATATGCATAGCGTGTATCAAAAAAAGGTGGACCAATATACAGAGGATTTGAAGCGTTCCGGCGATAATCAAGATCCGGAACGCGCGGAGATGTTCAAGAAGAGAATGAAGAGTATTTGCGAGTTGCAGATTCGTTTGAGAAAAACCAATGATAAAAATAATATCATGAAGGAGGCGTCTGCGATCTTTTATGACAAATTCTTTACTAGAAACATGGACGCAAATAAATACTTGCTTTGTTTCACGAATGGCGTCATTGATTTTAAAAACAAATGCTTTCGAGATGGTTATCCGCAGGATTATATTACAAAGTCAACTGGAATTCCGTATAAGCAGGCTGATGTTGTGGTGGATGCTGAACATATAACTGGAATCCAAACCTTTATGAAGCAGTTGTTCCCGGTGGAAGAACTATGCAAATATATGTGGGACCATTTGGCGTCGTGTTTAATTGGCACGAATCTGAATCAGACGTTCAACATTTATCGTGGTAATGGCAGCAATGGAAAGAGTAAGTTGGTAGAATTTATGAATCATGCTTTGGGAGAGTATGCTGGAACTGTGCCGATTACATTGGTGAGTGATAAGCGTCCTGGAGTTGGCGGGACCTCAAGTGAAGTGATTCAACTGAAGGGTCTAAGATATGCAGTGATGCAAGAGCCGTCGAAGGATACGCGTATTAATGAAGGTGTGATGAAGGAATTGACCGGTGGCGATAAGATTCAAGCGCGTGCATTGTATTCTGCGAGCGAGACGTTCACACCTCAGTTCAAGTTATGTGTGTGCACCAATACATTGTTTGAAATCAACAGCAATGATGATGGTACATGGCGACGTATTCGAATTTGCGATTTCATGTCCAAGTTTGTGGATACTTTGGATGAAAACGAGCCGTATCACTTTCTAAAAGATGTTGAACTAGATAATAAACTGATTAGCTGGGCTCCCTTGTTTATGAGTTTGCTAGTTAAGCGTGCATTTGAAACAAACGGACACGTCGAAGATTGCGACATAGTGAAGGGATCGTCTAACAGATATCGTCAAGGTCAGGATCATATTGCGGCGTTTGTCAGCGAAATGATTATAAAGACGGATGTCACATCGGACAAGGTCTGCAAGAAGGAGTTGGCGAACGAGTTCAAGATGTGGTTTCAAGAATCACAAGGTATGCGCAAGATGCCCAAGGGTACCGAATTGTATGAATATATGGAAAAGAAATTTGGCAAATGGAAGCCGACCGGCTGGACAGGAATCAAGATTGCTTATCCTGAAAAGACGGATGAGTTGATTGAAATGGTTGATTAAACGAACAAAAACAAAAATCAGAAAACGAACAAATAAAGCAAATGTAAATTATATATTATTTTTTTATAAAACTCGTAATTATAAAAAAATAATAAAATAGAACTATCCTATAATGAGTTCTAAAATACATTTTATTACATATGGTAATGATAGTTTTGAAAATTCTATTAATCGCGTAACTGCTGAAGCGCGTAATACAGGATGGTTTAGTACATTAACGCCCTATCGCCCACATGATTTAAGCGCTGAGTTTAGAAATAAATATAATGATATTTTAGGAAGTTCGCGTGGAGCTGGTTATTGGATATGGAAATTTGATATTATTAAACAGCATTTAAACAAAATAGAGAATGATGATTTTTTAGTATATACGGATGCAGGTTGTTCTGTTAATTCAAACGGCAAAAAAAGATTTGATGAATATATTGATATGTTAAACAATTCAAACGAAAGTATTATTTCATTTCAAATGGGTCATATTGAACACACATGGACGACCAAACAAATATTTCAACATTTTAATCTTGATTTAAATAGCGATTACGGGACCTCTGGGCAAATAAACGCGACTGTTCTGATTATGAAAAAAAATGAAAAACTAATGAAAATAATAGATGAATGTTTTAATGTATTAACAAGAAATAAATTTCTTTTCACAGATCATTATAATCGTGAGAATCAAGAATCATGTTTTACAGACAACCGACATGACCAAAGTGTATTGAGTATTGTGCGAAAAATACATGGCTCTATTGTATTAGGTGATGAAACCTGGTTTGTGCCATTTGGAAACGAGGAATCCTTAAAATATCCATTTTGGGCAACACGAAAGAGATAATATACTCATTTACACCTTTGAAGATTTAAGTTCGCACAATAAATATTATGCGAAAATAAAAATTTAAAAGTGTATAAGGTGGGTTGTGCAAGTAGGTTCCCACAATCCACATTGCGTTTTTACGATTTTTCACTCCAAATCCTTTTTCAAGAAATCAAAAATGGACATTTATAAATGTCCATTTTTGGAAATCCTAAAATACTTTTGGAAAATCGAACGTTTGTGAGCATAATTGAAAATTAGCGTCTCACGACCAAAAAAATAATCCAAAATTTGTGACGCTATTTTTTTTATTTTTTGGCGCGGAACCTTTAGGCATTTTTTCTGTTCTATTTATATAGAACATTTTTCGAATGAATATAATGCCATCATCATTTCAAAAATTTAACTGCGAATCTTGTCATTTTAAATGTAGTAAACAAAGTAATTATAATAAACATATATTGACATTGAAACACCTAAATAGAACAAACCCGCATTTTTTAGAACAAAATAATGCCGAAAATATTCCATCTCATTATACGTGTAAAAAATGTTCAAAAAAATATAAGGCGAGAAATAGCCTGTGGTATCATGAACAACAATGTGTGTTGTCTTCCACACAAATAGAAAAAACAACACCAATGCCAGTTGATGACCATATGCAAATGACTCTCATACTTGAACTTGTAAAGCAAAATCAAGAGTTCAAAGACTTGATAATACAACAAAGTAACCAAATGCTGGAACAAAATAAGACCATTATAGAGGTCGCGAAACACAGCCAAATAAATAATAATACAATAAATAACACCAATACAAATAGCAATAACAAGACATTCAACCTCCAATTCTTCTTGAACGAGACGTGTAAAGATGCGATGAATATGAAGGACTTTATTCAATCGCTGGAGATGAGTTTACCGGAACTGGAAAAGATGGGCGAGCTGGGCTTTGCCGAAGGCATGTCTCGTGTCTTTGTGAATCGATTGAATAGCTTGGATATAACCAAGCGTCCAATTCATTGTAGTGACGTGAAGAGAGAAATCATCCATATCAAGGACGATAACAAGTGGGAGATGGACAATGCGAACCTAGATAGGCTGAGAAAGATTATCAAACACCTTACACATAAAAATATCTTGAGAGTTGATGATTGGAAAAAGGCGAATCAAGGTTGCACGGAATACAACAGCAGGAAAAATGACCAATACTTGAAACTCAATATTGAAGCTATCGGTCCAGTAGACGACACAGAAGTGAAGAGGGACTTTGGTAAGATAATCCGCCGCGTAGCGGAGAGCACAACCATCGATAAGAAGTATTTATGAGTGTTTGTGGGTTGTGGGTCCTCGCGCACCTATAGTATATTTTGAAAGGGCTTAAAGACTTGGGTACTATATATGTAGACAAACTATAAACTATCTTTATAATAATATGCCGTATTATGCAGTTGCAAGTGGGCGAACTATTGGCGTTTTTTCAACGTGGGACGAGTGTAATCGTTCTGTCAAGGCCTATAAAAATGCATCATATAAAAAATTTGATACGAAACAAGAAGCAGAAGAATTCGTCGCCAACAATGGAGTGGTGCAAGACACGTCATCGTCTGTGGGGGAGTTTATAGATTTTGAACCCGACTACTATGTTTACACAGACGGAGCTTGTTCTAAAAATGGAACCCAAGTTGCGTCTGCAGGGATTGGTATCTATTTTGGCCACGAGGACCCGCGCAATGTATCAGAAAAACTCATTGGCAAACAAACAAATAACCTTGCAGAATTGACAGCCATCGTGCAAACACATGCTATTATTCGTTCCGACCTTATTTCAGGCAAAAAAGTAGCCATCGTTACAGATTCCGAATATGCCATAAAATGCGTCTCTACGTATGGCGAAAAATGCTATAAACAAAACTGGAATGTTGATATTCCAAATAAAGAATTGGTCAAGACTGCGTATGAGCTGTATAAAGATAATTCAAACAATGTTCGGTTTATACACATACGCGCGCATACTCAAAAAACAGATATTCATTCCATCGGGAACGACCAAGCGGACAAACTAGCACGACATCATGTTTATTAAAATGATATAAAGTGTTTGTCTTATCATACAATAATATAATTATTATATGATAAAGTTTTTAGCAAATCTTATAGGTGTGCACGAGTTGGTTATTCAACTCGTACTTTTACCTTACACCTACCTCCCTCAATCGAAAGAACTAATGCTCGATGTACGAAGTTATGTATCGGATTATCGTATCATAGAGAACGTATATGCATTTGATTATAACGATAATATACTGATGACAGACCTTGTAAATTTTTGTGCAAACAAGGACTTTTCTAAGGACTTTTCTCTCCAACAAAGACGCTTATTTGTGAATTTGCATCCAGTAGACATGTACCTTCAAACTGGGTATTTCCCAGATACAAATATGGATAATCATGAGCGTAGAGCGCGACTAATTTGGGGAATATTAACACGCGAACAACGCACACAATTTATAAATGAATATATTTTACATAGTGTTTAAATCGACAAATACACATTCTTTGGGAAAAAGGATCCAATATATTCCCACAACTTGATAAGCGCGATGGCAGCATAATTTGCCAAAAATATATATAAAGATAAAAATATGACTATCGCTATCCGCTTGTATTTCGTCATTTCGGTTGGCACTAAAAATGAGGATATAACAAACGTAACTAATAAAATAACGTATATTGCTAGATAAATATTGTACCACCAGCGCAAATCATCTAATTCTTGGTCCTCATAATATGTTTTTCGGTCGCTCGTAGAAATATCATTCAAGATATCCTTAAGACGAGTATCCAAATCCTTATTTTTTTGCACCAGCGTCTGATGTAATTCTTTTGCATGATTTACATTGATAAAATCAGATTGATATACATTGTTAAGAATATCTGAGTTGTGCGCTATTTCATTAAACATGGTGGAGTATTTTGCTGCAATTTGACTAGCAACGTCACCAAGCTTTCCTTTATTAAAATCATTATATCCGCTGTCTCCTTTGGAAAATGTATAATAATTTTTGGACGTAGACTCCAAATTATCCGTTCCATTAAATAGCCTCATTTGTGCAGATTGATAATCATGCAACAATTCTTGTTCTTTTTTTGCACGTTGGCAAGCATCATCACAAGCTAAATATGATTGTGCCTGTTGAATAATTCTATTTGTTTGTGCTGACGTAGAGGTTGATGCAAGGATACTATCATATTTTGCTCCTTGTTCTTTTAATAATTTTGCGGATTGTTCATCACAGGATGTCATATATTATATTATATTATACAACTAAAAGATTTTTACTTGTATAATGTTATTGAAAACCGAAACGGCTAAACTAAGATTATTTCGCACCGCCAGGCGAACACTTGCTTGTAGTTGTAGACACTTCAGGAGCCACACATTTACCTATATCATTGTTCCAAAGGGTTCCATCTTGGCAACATTTTTCACCAATGCATGACATCATGCTTGGCAACTTGAAGGAATTTGTAAATGATGCGTCAGTTCCCATTTTAGGCGCACTATTTATATTAAAGTTCCAGTTATATTCATCGTATACCATATTGTCTCTAGAATAAATAGAGACGATTGTAATAAATATATAATATAAACTAGTAACGCTAATAATAAACATCAATGTAGAATATACCTCAGAAGATAACCCTGGAAAATATGTAGTCATATTAATAACTATCGCAAATGCAACAATCGTTATAATTAATATTTTTACGAGATGGGTCCATTCAGCATAAGATGCGCTATAATATTGATTGATTTCTACAACACGTAACTTGTTTTCTTTTTGTTCATTAATATATGCTAAACGCTTCTTTGCCTGCTCCATTTCTTTGTCCATAATCGCTACCGCATTCGTTTGTTGCTCTAAGGTATGTGAAGACCCCGTTAAATTTTGACTATAATAAGCATTTATACTACTTAAAGCATTGATTAAATTTGTCCGCGTATCTTGAATTAAAATCAAGTTATTTGATAATCTAGCTTGCTCTTTTGGGTCTTTTGTACTACTAATCTGCTCTATTAATTGTTGTTCCACTTTTGATAATTTATCAATATAAGTAGATAGTTCAGTATTTTTGTCCTGATAAAGTTTTGTTGCCTGATTGCTCATTATTGTATAAAATATAGTTAGATAATATTATATTTTATATCCTCAAATTTGTTTTCAATGGGACGGGCTCAATCTAATTGGGTTTTTCTTAACGTTTTCACAACGACTATACTTGTCACGACTGCTAAAATACACCACAAAACATAATTGTAATTCTGTTGTATAACAACCAAATCACTATCATCCACTATTGCATCTATATTTTTAAATTGTACACTTTTTGCTCTTTGCGAGGGTGAGTTAATGTCATTTATATTCACAAAAGGCTCCTTCTTTGATGTGCCGGATATTGAAACTTCAACCGCTTTAGGAATTTTTGTATCCATCGTTTGATTATAAACCAAATTATTTGTAGCATCTGCACTTGTATTTTGTGTAGTTTGAGAATGTTGTGAATCCCGTCTAGCTTGCAATACTCTATTCATATCACTTATTTTTGCAGCTAAATCATCGGATATCTTCTTTTTATCTTCAAATTCCTTCTTATAGGCGAGCACCGGCATTTCTCCCATATGAGCAAATTTGCTACACAAGGAATCGCTAGTCATTGATTTACCACTTTTTTGATAATTATTCCAAGTGGTTGAATCGGCGTTTACAACAGGTATATCGCATGATGAATTCGCTCCAATTACTTTTGTATTCCGCAAATAAAAATCTGTCGTTGGGGTGTTAAATCTGTTATTTTGTAATACGCTTTTATCTTTTAACCGACAGCTATTATTGCTCTTATCATGCACGTAGCCAAAACATTTTACATTGTTATCACATTCAGTTTGACATGATTCAGACGACTTGTTCATCAACGGCATGCCAGAAAGGTCGCCTGATGGACTATTTATATTTTTAAATGGCGTATATCCCACCCCAGCACCAATCATCTTGTCCGGATATTCACTTAATATACCATTATCATCTATATAACCCATCTTACCTAAATTACCTGGTATTCCGACTTTAGATACTTCATATACCGCCGTAAAATCCGCGTTAATACTCGCAATCTTACCATTATTCAAGGTAATCCAGCTGTTATATGCTTCTGTGGTATATAAAACAAGACTTCCATTCGGATTCATCATTAGTTTCATCGACCCATTTGTAGAACCTATCCATTCTGTTGCATTCAAGTATTCGCCTACGCGAATATAATTGCGTCCATATTTGCCTAATCTTGCAATTGATTTAGGGTTTCCGCGTTTAAATTGTTTACCAGCTGTTCCGCTTTGCCATATTAATTCTCGTTTATCATTTGGATTGGTTCCTCTATAAATACACATATTTCCGTCGTCTTGAAGGATTAAAAAAAATTGACAAGTAGAAATTACGTCATTGCAATCCATAGTAATGCTACCATTCTCATTCGCATTTAATTGCTTTGAAGTTGCACCACAATAGTAATTTCCAATGAAATTTTTACCACAACCTGGAGCCGGATCCCCAAAAATACTATTATTAATTCCACTAGTAAACAATGACAACCCTTTACCGACGTAATCCGATACAATTGTCGTTATGGGTGAATATTGTGCTTTGGAGGTTCCATCTTTTAATATATCATTTAATTTGCCTTTAACATTATTTGCAGGTACATTGGGAAATCTCGGCGTTTGACTAACCACATTTTTCCACGACCAACAAATACCCCAAAGACGACGTTGACATTCTCTATTTGATAATGTGTTTGTTAATGTGTTACAATTACTACCATAGGTTGCATTATCAAGACGTATTGTCCCGCCCTGTTGACAATTTTTTGCCGGACTACTCGGAATCCTTGCACCAATCTTACCAGAACCATTTGTCGCACTTAACAATACTATTTGCCCTTCGTTTGTTAACAATGCAGACAATGAACCTGTACTACTTATAGTAAATAATACTTTTTCATTAAATACATAACCCAGTCCTTTGCTTGTAATTTTGGCCTTATCATTACCCACTACACAAGTAACCTTTTGGGTACTGGTATTTGCATTTACCAAACCAAAATACTTATATCCTTTATTCATAGCATATAGCTTGCAGTCATCATAATTATCTATGTTTGCAATAGTTGTCATTGCTCCCGGTACATTTGTATAACACCCCAAATACTTTACATCTGCGTCTGCAACCACACTATTTACGTACATATTTGTGCCTTCATTTCCACAAGCAGATCCAACGGGTTTTTTGGGGCCAAGTGAAATCATACCTGGGTGTTTATCTATCTCTCCCAAACCAAAATTTAAATCGCCGATGTTTGATTGAATTGGACAGCCATTTAGTCCAGCTGTCCTGGATATATCATCATATTGCTCAAAAACACCACGATTCGTCATATATCCTATCGTTCCGTCACTTAATTTGACATTTTTGTTTGCATTCTTATTTATAATCGGATTTGTGCGAGATATATAATCGGTTATGCCTGCATTGTATTTATTTTGAGCATCATTAGTCGATTGCACAGCTGTTTTATATTGCGCGTTTAATTTATCTAGATCAGCCGCCATTTGGTCAGTGACTTCTGTTTTTGATAATGTAGCATTAGATTTTTGCGCTTCATTTGAACCTTCTAAAGATACTGCACCCATGGTTGTTGCACCCTCTTGGAAGTTATGAAAAGGGTCTGGTAATAACCATGATGCTATATTTGTGGTTCTAGACTTTTTTATTGGTTTTTTTTTAGAAAATGTATTTGCTTGGTTTTTTATAAAGGCAGAGCCTTGACTTAATGATAGACTATTCATTAATATAAATCAATAGAAAAATATTGAACTTTATTGATTTATGTAAAATAGTTGTTAAGCAGAACAACAGGTATAAGTCTTTCCAGCAACAGGATTTCCTACACATCCTGTTCCCTGTTCGTATGTACATACGCCATCCGTAAAATAATAGTTATTTGTTCCTAGATTTGCAGCACAATAATTACACATCCAGTCGCACCCAGTTCCAGAACCTACTGAAAATGTAATACATTGATTGCTATGACATACGTCTTGGCTACATACAAAAGTTAAAAAGGTAAAAATCTCAAGGAGCTTTTTCATTATAAATAGTAATATTTATTAATATTTATATTGTTTTTTGTATTAACCTGTTGTAAATGGGTTCAAATTATGGCATTGGTATGGAATATATGTAATATAATACAACACCGCACACTATTATAAATGAAAACATGCCCATATTTAGTATAAATAATATGGCCGCGATGATTAACGGCACAATCACCATACTTATACTCATACCACCAAAAACCATAACTATTAAACATAATATAAGAGCTAAGATAATGGTGTATAAACGATAGTTTAACATTTGTTGATTTACCTCTAAAGATGCGTCTTTCAGATTTCCATTTACATTATCATAGTCTAATATCAAACTATCAATTTCACCCCTTTGAGCAACAAGGTCTTTATAATCAGTGATTAATGTATCGTGCATTTTATTATTTCTGTTCACCACATTATCTAAATTATTATTCGGTTGGGTCTTTATGGCATTTTGAATTTTATCGTTTAATATGATTAATTGTCTATTAACCTCCCCCAATTGCCCTGTTACGTATTTTAAACGGGTTAAAATTGCATATTTACCTGGAGCGGTTTTAACATTTCCATCCCCTCCGTTCAATACACAAGTTTGGTTTTTGGGTTGATACGTTGCACCAGAACATTTGGGGTTTGAACTGCATGATGCTTGACACATATCAATCGTTTTCTTTAGAGATATATCCAAAAATGATGTTCCAAAATATGCCTTATCTTTTAGCTGGACATAATTAGCTCCGCCCGTTTTTAATACTTCCTTATAATCTTGAGTTAATTGATTATACTCCTTCATTTTTGTATCATATTGCAATTGTAATGATTCCAACGTTTCTAGTGTCATTAATATATAGAGAGAAATAAAGAAATTCTATATATTATCATTTTCTTAAATAACATTGTTTGTGCGCAACCTTCCATTGAAACAAACATGCTTATTACGAGGTCACCTGACGGCGAAATGTTTTTGAAATTATCACACCTGACAAAATTATGCCTAAAAAAATAGATACATTTGAAATATATTGGAGCACGTATATCTTTTTGTAATCATCTATCATTGTTTTTGCACCTCCAACCTCTCCCGTAGCATCGTCATATTTTTTTTGTAAAGTTACGTTGCGCGCCTTTTCATTTTCTATGTTTTTATTCAGTATGGTGGTCGTCGCTTTCAATTTTTCTATCTCAACTTGAATATTATTATTTATCATAAATAAACTCTTCGTCGCATTTTGTATGTCTGCACGACTACTTTCATAGCCTCGTGTATATGAATCGTCATTTGGAAACTGCTTTGTTAAAATATAATACTCTTTGAAATTATCTAAATATCCAGGATATTGTTTTTTTAATGTCTCAATTTTACTTCCAAAATCAATTGATTCAGTCATTACTATATCATGTGATTAATTTTTCAATTAAATGCACAAACGATAATATATACTTTGAATTGCCGTTTTGCTGGGTCTTGTAATCTCGCAAATCTGTCCTGGGCGTAAACAAATTGCTTGAGCTACCGGGTCAAACCTCGAAATGTCTGGAAATTGCGTATCATCCGTAATATTATACTTTGTTTTGATTAATGCGCGCTCATCGTCGCTAATTACCCGATGGGGCGGAACCAACGTATGCTCGTGTATATTAAATTGCAAACGCTTGATATTCTGCACAACAATGAAAATCTTATCCGTTTCCCAAACATGTTTCAAGGTAGCTATCAGCGTATCATTCATTTCATCCTTTGTAATGATTAATAATGTATCTTCCTTTGTCAACGTCTCTTCCAAGTTAAACAAGTCGTCTATCATTTCTTGAATATTTGCTGGACGAATCGCCTTTGCTAAATAAAACAGGATATATACCTTATTCTTTCTTCCTGTATGCGGATCTTCCTTACTTTTTTCAAGCAACATGTCCATTTGCTTGTTTTGAAACATAGTATTTACTTCATTCACGCTAAAATGTTCATAATCTGTTACATTGTAGTCGAGTTTTCTCATCAAGGCGATGATAGTTTGCCTTGCCTTGTAGATGGATGAAATAATATTACTAGAATTCTGCATGATAGTATTATAATATAGAATGTTTTAATATATTTATTTCAATTTTAAAATATTTACCTCGAACTCCTAAAGGTTTATTTGTTTGGTTTCGCTTGATTTATTATCGCCCATAGTAACGCTCTTTGTTTGGGAACTGGATGAAGATTCTTCGGATTTCTTGTTTTCATCGTCCTCATTTTCATCCAAATTTTCTACGTTTAATATCGCGGTGGAGTCCTCTTGGGGTTCCGTCTCTTTCCTTTTTTCTGCTACCTTTCGTAATACTGAAATCTGCTCAGTGCGCTGCAAACCATTTAGTTTTTGTTTTGCATCTTCGCCCAATTTCCTATATATTTCATTCAATTCTTCGCTTCCAAAATCAAATGAATTGGCTGAACTGGCTGAGCTGGTCGGTGGCGGGGGAACAAAACTACCACTACTTGTCATTGTCTCACTTGGAGGCGCTATGGGTGGTGTATACCGAATGCTTTCAGACTCTTCCGACGGCGTATCTACTTTACGCGGAATGCTGTCGTCCGATATAGTTCCGTCGGGGCTCGATGCAGGTCGATATTCTTCAGAAACATCTGACGGAGTATCTACTTTGAATGGAATGCTGTCGGCAGATATAGTGCCATCGGGGCTTGAGTCCGGACGATATTCAGACGATTCAGCATCGTCGAATGATGGAATATTTTGAGGGCCGCGCTTATTGGATTCTTTGGAGAACAACTTATCTATTGTTCGCTTGTATTCTCTCACGTACTGATTAATATAATCATCACCCTCTTTGCCCTTGCCTCCCTGAAACTTGACCTCGTCATTTGTAACCTTGATAATATTGTCTGAATAAGACATGGACATTAATGTATCCACATTCTCATTGGTAATAATTCTCATTTGAATATTCATAACCTGCAATTCTTGAATTAATAGTTTCAAACTATAAGGAATACGCAATATACTAAACGACCGACCATATTGGCTTACCATTTCTAATGTCATCTTTCCGTCCATAGTGGTATGGAATTTTACTGGACCATCCGCTCCAGGACTCAAGAAAATGTTCTGCGCGGGATTATAAATCGCAATCATGCCCGTTTTATTGCATACCGCCATATAATATTCGTCACCACGGACTAAAAACGACTCAGATAAAAACGCTGCAGCACCATGCGAAATGACCGCGTCGCGCTCCATCTCTCCTACACGCAGACCACCATCATTTGCGCGCCCTTGAACTGTTTGGCGCGTTAAAGCTGTTCGCGGTCCTCGGGCACGATAGTTAATCTTGTCTTTGACCATGTGCTTTAATCTCATGTAATACGTAGGACCAATATAAATATCTGAACGCAATTGTTCTCCTGTCATGCCATTATACAGCAATTGATTTCCAGACGAATGAAAGCCCGCCTTTGCCAACATATATCCATAGGTATTTACGTTGGACCCCTTTGTGGTAAACGCCGTGCAATCTCCAAAACCACCATATGAGCAACAGGCCTTTCCAAACATGCTTTCAATTAATTGCCCAATGGTCATACGACTTGGAATTGCGTGAGGATTAATAATCAAGTCTGGACGAATTCCGTCTGCAGTAAACGGCATATCATCTTCGGGAATAATCAATCCAATCGTACCCTTTTGTCCAGCTCGCGAAGCCATCTTATCGCCTATGCTTGGTATGCGTTCTTCGCGAATACGAACTTTACCAATACGGAACCCCTCTTCGCCTTCGGTTATAAAAGACTTGTCAACATAACCGAGTTGTCCCTTCTTTGGCGTTACCGAATTATCGACATTGAGGTCTCCACTACTCGTAACCTTTCCAATCAACACCATTTTATCGTCCAAAGGAGTGTTTTCCTTTATCATACCCCACTTGTCCAAATGACTATAATCATATCCTGCCTTGACACCGGAGACTTCCTTTTTCAATACATCTGTGAAATAAGCGTTTGTTAATGAGCCAGCAACTTTGGTGCTTTCTTCGTGTGCTTCATACATGGAATAATACGTCGTTCTGAAAATACCGCGGTCGACCGCGCCCTGATTTATCAATATCGCGTCTTCTACGTTGTATCCAGTATACGACATAATTGCAACTATTGCATTCACACCATACGGCATTTGCTCCTTGTTGATAATGTCCAAATAACGCGACTTCAACAAGGGGATTTGCCCACAATTCAAGATGACGCCCATCTTGTCAATTCGCATCTGATAGTTGGAATGATACATGGATACGGCCTGCTTACTTTGTCCGCATGAAAACGCGTCACGCGCATACGGATTATTTTCCGGATAAATAATCATGTTTCCCATTACGCCCAAAATTAACGACGGATGTATCTCCAAATGGGTGTAATATTTGGATTTTTTCAAATCGTCTAGATAAATCGCAATCAGTGCTCCTTCTTCTTCGGAAGTATCCAAGAAATCAATCATCGCCTTGTATTTATTCAAGTCAATCTCATCCGTATTATACAAGTCCTTAATAGTTGCATATAATTTGTTGTTTCTAATGTCAAAATTTTCGTCCGTCTTTTCTTTAAATCCAGCTACAAGCTGATTCCATGACGCTTTACCGCTATTTAATTGATCAATGAATTCCGCCCGGTCATAGCTTGGTTTTTTGTCTTCAATATAATAAACTGGACGCGTCAATCGTCCAGCATCCGTATACATGTATATTTCGTTTTTCCCATAATCAAAACTAATACTCATGTAGGTTGGTAACACACCATTTCGTCGGAGAACCTTCAAGAGTTGTACGACTTCTATTGGGTCGGCAATGACACCGATCCAATTTCCGTTCACAATGATTTTTGTATTTTGAGATAAATAAATCGGCGTGCATTCTTGTAATATTTTCATTGGCGTATTTGCGCGCAACCATTGAATTAATGGATACGACGAAAATCCGCTTGTAATCTGTGTGACAATCGATAAATGCTTATGCAAACCAATATTGCCTCCATCGGGCGTATCGACGGGGTCAATATAACCCCACTGCGACCCGTGCAAATGACGCGGTCCAACCACCTTGGCGCTGGCGTCCAACGGCAAATTCAACTTTCGCATCTGAGAGATGAAAGAATTCCAACTCAACCGATTTACGTCTTGCACCACACCAAGACGGCGAGTGCGTTCTTGCGAACCCCAGTTGCCCTTGAACGCTTTACGAAACCCTGCTTCAACGGAACGCAACTTGAAAAAATCCCGATAGTTTGCTTCTATTAAATTGGAAAAATTGGTCTTGTATTCGCCCTGATGATAATAATATTCCTTGTCAATCGACAACATGATTTCTTGCTTTTGAATTAAATAATACTCGCGGAACAAATCATAGATGAGCTTGCCCGTCTGCTCAATTCGTTTAAACTTGAAATTGTCGCGGTCGGTGGGTTTGTCTTCCTTGGTGGATACGCGCAATAATCGGTGCACCATGGTGCCTAAAAAGTACGCCTTGTCCAAAAAATTATTGGTTCCCACGTGCGGTAAAAAATAGTTCATCAATATCTCCAATACACTCGGAATGGATTGCCGTTTTGTGAAGGTCGCAATAAACTCCAACGCGGTCTTTTGGTCAAATATTTTGCTTGCATCATGAACCGATGGGATAAACAAATCCACATAGCTTGCATTTCTCTCTATATCCAATAAACAAGTCTCAATGATGCGCTTGTCGCTGATTACACCCAGTGCTCTCATTAAAATAAATAAGGGAATCGGTTTACGAACATTGGGGACATCAACCACCAATTGATTGTTAGAGAGAACGGAAGAGGGTGCGACCATTTTCACCGACGTTGTACGCATCGGTTTGGACGCGTCTTCTGAAACCGAGCGAATCTCCGCAGAATAACTATATGTATCTTCGGGTTTATTTGAACGAACATAAAGCATGTTGTCTGCAAAGGTTTCCTGTGGGATAATCAACTTTTCCTTTCCATCAATAATAAAATAACCGCCATAATCATTGCGGCATTCGCCCATGTTGAAACACACTTCGGGAGAGAGCTTATTCAAGATGCATAATTTGGATTTGAGCATGATTGGAAATCGCCCTAAATATATCTTTTCCAAAAGAACGGACTTGGTTTTTCTCTCTTTGGCCTCTTCATCGTAATAAATAACGTCAATTTCAACGTCGTAATGTATCGTGGTTCCATAGGTCATATTGCGCAATCTAGCGTCGTTGGGATACATATAATGTGCGTGATTTGCGTCATATATAATCGGCTTTCCAAAGTATATTCTTGAACCATCCTTTCCGCCTAAATACAATAAACATTCGTTGCGCCCACCGACCTTGTTGTCTTCCCCCTGACGCTCAATAAAACGCGCTGGATTATTTTCTTTAAAAATGCGATTAATTCCGCCATCAAAGAAATCATTATACGATTCTAAATGATGTGCAACCAAACTACTTGGGTTGTTTTTAAAATAGGTATCGATGATTTTCCATGATATTGTTTCCATGTATATTATTATATGATAGTTATTTTTATATGAAATTCATAATATAAAAGTATTTAGTCATCCTTGCAAATAGTTGATTATCTTTTGTTATATATATAATGGCAGCTACTGCCTATACTACTATTCCGCCGCCAAATCAGGAAGGGGCGGATACAACATTTACAAATGATGATTGGGTTACGCGTGGTAGGCCATCAAGAATAATTCTATCAGAGGGTTGGACCTCAATTGGAGTAGCTGCGTTTAATGGCGCGACAGAATTGCAAACAATTCGTATTCCAGCATCTGTCGTTTCTATTCAACATCTGGCGTTCGGGGAGACGATAAACTTGCGTGAAGTAGAATTTGTAGAAGGGTCGCATCTTGAGAATATTGATGAGGTTGCGTTTTTTCGCACCACAGCTTTAGAAAGAATTAATATTCCAGCAAGAGTTACACGAATTGGGCACGCGGCATTTTGCTTTAGTGGTTTGCAAGAAGTAACATTTGAAAATGGTTCTCGACTTGAAACGATTGAATATCAGGTGTTCGCTATGAATGCAGCTTTACAATCTATTCGTATTCCAGCTTCAGTTAGAGAAATTGCAGATCAGGCGTTCTTTGATACTTCTAGTTTAGTAGAAGTGAGTTTCGAACAAAATTCTCAAATTACCACCATTCATCCTATTGCATTTATAGACAGCGGTTTAACTCGGGTAGCTATAGGGGAAACTGCCCTGAATAGATTAAATAATAACCCGAGACCATTACATTTTGGTCCAAATAATAATTTTTATGGCAAGGAGGATGTTACTATTGTTTCTAGGTCAAAACAATTTAACATGTTTGCGATGCTTGCAAAAAGAGCTGGGCCTCCACCTCCTCCTAATTCTGTTTTAGAAAGGCATATGCCAATTCCTAAATCCGTGGCAGATTATACCGCATCGTTCATTATAGAAAATGTAGTACCTAAATCTGGAAACATTCTATCGTCTACAGAATTTGCAGAAGCGGTAGCAGCAAAAGCCGCAAAAGCTAGAAAAGGCGGATCACGTAAATCTAGAAGAAGAAAACGAGGCGTCCGTCGCCGTAGTAGAAAAGCGTCAACCACCCGAAGAATGCAGAAACGCAGAAGAACCATGAAACGCAAATAGAACGCGGTTTAATACAAGTATTTAGTCATCCTTGTAAATACTTGATTATCTTTTGTTATATTATATATAATGGCTGCGAATGCCTATACTACTATCCCTGCGCCTGGCCCTGGCGAAGATACAACATTTACATTGGATGTTTGGGAAGAGCATAATACGCCGTCAAACTTAATTCTTGCACAGGGTTGGACCGAGATTGAAGCGCAAGCGTTCACGGACAGACCAGATTTAGAGATGATACGTATTCCAGCATCTGTTGTTTCTATTCAAGAGGATGCGTTCAATGGTGCGATAGAATTGCGTCAAGTAGACTTCGTACAAGGTTCTCGGCTTGAATTTATTGGAGATGGTGTGTTTGCACGCACTGAAGCTTTAGAAAGAATTAATATTCCAGCGAGAGTTACACAAATTGGGGATCGTGCATTTCTTGGAGCAACTGGTTTAGAACAAGTAACATTCGAACAAGGTTCACAACTCGAAATGATTGGATTTGAGACGTTCGCATGGACCACGGCTTTGCAAACGATTCGTATTCCCGCATCAGTTACAGAGATTGGTATTGATGCGTTTTCTAATGCAACAAGCTTGAGTGAAGTGACATTTGAAGAAGGTTCTCAACTCGAATCCATTGGAGATGGTGCGTTCTCTGACGCGACGGCTTTGGAAAGGATTCGTATTCCATCGAGCGTCGAGAATATTGGACAAGGAGCGTTCAATGGCGCGACATCTTTGCAAACGATTCGTATTCCAAGATTAGTCGATATGATTATGATTTTAACGTTTGAGAATGCGACAAGCTTGAGAGAAGTTACATTTGAAGAAGGCTCTGAAATTATAAGCATCGGAGATGGTGCGTTCAGGGGCGCAATAGCGTTGCAAACTATTCAGATTCCAACGAGTGTCCTCTCGATTAGAGAAGATGCGTTTGCTAATACAGCAAACTTGAGAGAAGTGACATTTGAACGTAATTCTGAAATTACCGCCATTCATCCTAATGCATTTAGAGAAAGCGGGTTAACCTTGGTAACTATGACGGAACCTGCCCTGGCGAGATTAAATGTTCAACGGAATACACTCAATTTGCCACTATTACATTTTGGTCCAAATAATAATTTTTATGGTACTGATAATGTTACTATTGTTTCTACGGCACAACAAATCAATTCATTGATGTTTAGTATGCGTAACACCCCAACGCGTCCACGTATGACTGACGATCTTACAAGACAAGTAGCAACATTCCTTCTGCCCCCAGGTGTAACACCTATGTCTTCTGCTGCTCTTGCAGCTCGTGCAGCCGCAGAGGAAGAATCGGAAGGCGGAGCGCGTAAATCTAGACGAAGAAACAAAGGAATCCGTCGCCGTAGTAGAAAGGCGTCACGTGCACGAAAAACGAAGAAACGCAAATCCAAACGCCGAAGAACAATGAAACGCAAATAGAAGAACGCGGTTTAATACAAGTATTTAGTAATCTTTACAAATAATTCATTATCTTTTGTTATATATAATAATGAATAATCCTCATCTAACTATTCCAGCACCAGGCCCAGGTCAAGATACAATCTTTACATTGGAGGTTTGGCAACAGCATGATATGCCACCAATCCTACATCTAGCAGAGGGGTGGACAGAGATTGAAGCGCAAGCGTTTGTGGACAACCCAGATTTGGAAGTAATTCGCATTCCAGCATCTGTCGTTAATATTCAAGAGTCTGCGTTCGCTGGTGCTATAAGCTTGCGTCAAGTAGACTTCGCAGAAGGTTCGCGTCTTGACTTTATTGGAGAGGGTGCGTTTCATGGTGCTATAGCTTTAGAAAGAATTAATATTCCGCCAAGAGTTGCGCGCATTGGGCATGGAGCATTTAATAACACGAGGGCTTTAGAACAAATAACATTTGAAGAAGGTTCTCAACTCGAAATGATTGGATTTCAGGCGTTCTCTGACACTAGAGCTTTGCAAAGGATTCGTATTCCAGCGGGAGTTAGAAATATTGATAATTTTGCATTCTTTAATGCGTCTAGTTTAGTAGAAGTCACATTTGAAGAAGGTTCTCAACTCGAATTCATTGGAGATGGCGTGTTCGATGGCGCCATAGCTTTGCAAAGGATACAGATTCCAGCAAATGTCGCTGATATTGGACAAGGAGCATTTCGTAATATGACATCTTTGCAAACAATTCATATTCCAAGATTAGTCCAAACGCTTATGATTATGACGTTTGATAATTCACCAAGCTTGAGAGAAGTGACATTTGAAGAAGGTTCTATGCTTCAAACCATTGCAGGTGGCGTGTTCCATGGCGCAACAGCTTTGCAAACGATTCAGATTCCAGCGGGGGTCACTAGCATTGGACAAATCGCCTTCAAGGGTGCGACAGCTTTGCAAACGATTCGGATTCCAAGATTAGTCGGGGAGATTGGATTTGCTGCGTTTGCTAATACGACAAGCTTAAGAGAAATAATATTCGAACAAGATTCTCAAATTACTCGCATTGATCGTAATGCATTTGGAGAAAGTGGTTTAACCCTAGTAGCTATAGGGGAAACTGCGCTGAATAGATTAAATGCAGATGCTAATTCACGCAATCAAGCGGAATTAATGTCTGGTAGACGACCAATTAGATTCCTCCCAGAAGTACATTTTGGTAATAATAATGATTTTTATGGCAAGTATCCTGTTAAAATTGTTTCTAGAACACAACAAATTAATACATTGGCGATGATTGCAAGCAAACCAGTGTATAAAAAACGCGGTCTTTTTGGAAGATTTCAAGAAAGATTTCTAGGTAAACCAAAAAAACTAATTCGCGGACCGATCGCTCAAGATTTGGTAAGGAAAGTCGGGAGTCTCATGACTGATATAGAACCTAAATCTAATGCAGCTCTTGCAGCTCGTGCAGCCACAGCCGCAGCCGCAGCGAACGATACAGCAGGTGGAGCGCGTAAATCTAGAAGAAGAAAACGAGAAATCCGTCGCCTTAGCAGAAAATCGTCAAGCGCACGAAGAAGAACGCAGAAACGCAAATTCAAGCGCCGAAGAACAATGAAACGCAAATAGAATGCTGTTTAATACAAGTATTTAGTAATCATTGCAAATAATTCATTATCTTTTGTTATATATAATAATGAATTCATATACTATTCCAGCGCCAGGCCCAGGTCAAGATACAATATTTACAAATGCGGTTTGGAGTGGGCATGGCAAGCCACCAATCCTAACACTCGAAGAGGGTTGGACAGCGATTGGAGCGAGTGCGTTCGCTGATGGCATAGAATTGCTGATGATTCGTATTGCAGCATCTGTACTTCATATTGGAGAACACGCGTTCTCGCAGGCGATAAACTTGGATCTAGTAGCATTTGTAGAAGGTTCTCGTCTTGAAATTATTGGAATTCAAGCGTTCCATAATACACAATCATTGAAACGGATACGTATTCCAGCGTCAGTTATAAATATTACATCGGCATTTGAGGGTGCAAGGGGGTTAGAGAAGGTAACATTTGAAGAAGGTTCTAACATCCAATCAATTGGAAATAATGCATTTTATGGTGCAAATTCTTTGGTATCGTTTCGTATTCCAGCATCAGTTACAACGATTGGAAATCTAGCATTTCGTGCAGCCGTTAAGTTAGTAAAAGTAGAATTTGAAGAAGGTTCTAACCTCATTTCCATCGGTAACGAAGCGTTTAGGGACACAAGAGCTTTGCAACGGATTCGTATTCCAGCATCACTTACAACGATTGGAGAACAGGCATTTAAGTTTGACGTGAATTTAGTAGAAGTAGAATTTGAAGAAGGTTCTAACCTCATCTCCATTGGTAATGAAGCGTTCAGGGAAGCAAGAGCGTTGCAAAGGATTCAGATACCAGCTGGGGTTAACTATATTGGAAACCGCGCATTTCAGTATGCTCTAGCTTTGCAAACTATTCATATTCCAGCACCTATCACTCAGATTAATGATTTTACATTTGAGCATGCAGTAAATTTGAGAGAAGTTACATTCGAACCAAGATCTCTTCTTGGAATGATTGGTGAGAGGGCATTCGAGAACGCAGAAACTTTGCAAACGTTTCAGTTTCCAGCATCAGTTACAACGATTGGAGAAAGGGCATTTTATAATAATACAAGTTTGAGAGAAATAACATTTGGACAAAATTCTCAAATTGCCAACATTGGTATTAATACATTTGGTCAAAGTAATTTAACCCTGGTAGGTATAGGGGAACCTGCTCTAATTAGATTAAATCTTGCACGCCCGGCAGGTATGCAATTAGATTTTGGTGAAAATGATAATTTTTATGGTAGGGATTATGTTAAGATTGTTTCTAGAACACAACAACTTAGTACATTAAGGATGGTTTTTAGAAATCCAGTGTCTGAAAACCAGGGTTTTATTAGCAGATGGTTAGGTGAACCCCCAAAAAAAACGAGTTCAGCGATCCCTGAACATTTGGGAAATATGGTAGGGGAGCTCATGACTGGCATAAAACCTAAATCTAATGCAGCTCTTGTCGCTCGTGCCGACGCCGCCAATGCAGCGAACAATACAGCAGGTGGAGCGCGTAAATCTAAAAGAAGAAAACGAAGCATCCGTCGCCGTAGCAGAAAATCGTCAGGTACACGAAGAATGCAGAAACGCAAATCCAAGCGCCGAAGAACAATGAAACGCAAATAGAATGCGGTTCATATGATACAAGTATTTGTGAATTTTTACAAATACTTGAATATGTGATGGTGGGTGATTTACTTGCGTCTAGTGTATCGTTTATTGGCAGGCCCAGAGCGCTTTTTAATGGTCTTTGCATTGCTGCCTATTTTTCCCGTATAAATAGTAAAATTGGTCCAAGGTTGTTCGGGGCGGTCTTTCAACCAAGGTCTCAAGTAAGCAAACTGCCTGTGTTGGTCGCAATACTCATCCTTAATAAATGGGATGCCGCACGACGAACCCCATCTCGCGGAAAAGGACATGTTCTTCGCCATATTTGTATCCACAACGGCACCATCAACGGCTCCTCGCGGTTGATAGGGTTTCGGACGATCAGCTTGCGACATGTATTCGCGTTTGTCCAAGTCATAATGAGAGCAAATCGTACGCGAGCAGGGGTTTTCCTTGTCCAAATACACATCAAAGTGGTCTGAAATAATCATCTTGGCGACTTCCAAATTAATCTTCCCCTTGTGCTTATCAATTATATCGGGAAGACGCACTTGACGCGCGCCCTGATGACGACGAATGTCGCAATAACCGCTATTGCTGCACTCTAGATTACGAATTCTTGGGTCAAACGCGACATTGCACCCAAAATAATAACCACTCTTTGTTCGTTTAATGTCGTGATATTTGAGTCCTAGTTCAATGACCATGATTTCATTAGTGTTTGTATCACCAAACATCCAACTACAAGCATAGTCACCAGAATTTCCGTGCATTAAAATTTTGACATAGTCGTCTAGCGTATCTCCATACTGCATCGCCTGACGAATACGACAAAAAATTGGCAAGTTATTTTGAAACTTGTTGTATCCACCAATGGTAGTTTCCGTCCCGAGAATTCCCTTGCTGGTAACAAAAAAATCACTGCTACTCCATACATAACAAGGCAACGCCTGCATCAACATACGATGTCCCTTGTTTGGGTTGATATCCAAAATGATGTTATAATATTGTCCGTCAACAAAGGTAATAAAGCTGTTGTGTGCGCATACTATTTTACCATCCGTAGTATATTCTCCATTTGCAATGAATGCACTACAATGGTCGGACCCTCCACCTTCCTTTGCACCAACCGCATTATCTTCGCGTTCATCGGGGGCAGGGCGCCAATAACCAAGCAACGTAATGGAGTTATTCCATGCAATCATTTCGTCTAAACTTATATCCGTTCCAGCTGCGTTGCACCCTTCAGTAAGACCCTGCATCTCTTCATAAATCTCCGGAAACATATCGATGATTTTTTGGGTGAAATCGTGTTTGCATATATCTATATAATATTCCCAATGCACGCCAGTATCGTGAAATACGTTGAATCGCAACATGGCTTGAATTTCCTTCATTTCTTTTGCGGCTAAATATCCGTGGGCATATCCGCGTTCTCTCGGGGTTCCTTTGATAGAAATGTATTTCCATCCATTTAAATCATATGAAATCCCGTTTTTCACAGACTGCATGGTATGTTATATTATAAATATATTTAAAAAATTAATATTTGAATATATTTTAATTCATTTACATTTTGTGCAACATTACTAGACCCAAAATTATAAATGCGAATATGAATGGTAGCAAAACAAGCAACCACGATATCGTCGAGTGCCCGTCTTTGCATATCAAATTGAGGATCCACGTCCAAAATAATATGTAAATTAACTTAGCTGCTAAAAGTAATAGAGTATTGGGAACTTTGCACGAAAAAGTACCTAAATTAAATTTTTTATTGTTTCCTACATTTTGAAACATTAGAATAAGCAACCCGAACATAGATATTATAAAATAAAACGCAGCTGGTGTGCATAGCTCATTTAATTTTCTTGGAAAAGGGGCCATCTTTATGAATTATACAAAGATAAAATATATTTACCTTACTTTGAGATAATTCAAATTATCTTGCGCGTTTCTTCCGTAAAACATTTGGTCTTTATAAGGTAATGGGCTTGGCAACGCCGGGTCACCATTCCATGCTCTATACGCATTCGTAAGGTCTGTTCCCATTTGTGAAAAAACACCGAAATCGCCGCCTCTCATTCTTCGTTTGGTTAATTTTCTGCCTTTTCGGCGACGGCGACCTCCTCCCAATACTATTGGGCCTTGTGGGATATAGACAGCCTGCTCATCCACAGGGTTCATCTCAGGTTGTACATCATATGAATTATGTGCTAAATAATTGCCATCCTGTGGGGCGGATACGCCAGGCCACTGAGAGATTTGTGGACCCCATGGCGCTCCCACAAAAGGTGGTTGTGGTAGAGGCTCGGCATTTATAGGAG
>Ga0315284_10001244_pt1 | contig 36245 bp, 41 predicted proteins | sample YL17G09_16_MG_FD_203696 | JGI IMG/M metagenome (GOLD analysis project Ga0315284, IMG submission 203696) | Sediment microbial communities from Yellowstone Lake, YNP, Wyoming, USA - YL17G09_16 | ecosystem: Environmental > Aquatic > Freshwater > Lake > Sediment | place: USA: Wyoming | collected...
TTCCCTTTCTTTATTCTAAATTTCAGAAAGGAGTGGTGTTTTTCAGCCCAGCATTTTAGGCAATCAGAGGAAGAGACAGACCGGGGTTCCTGCAGAACCAGAACTGAAAGGGAACATATAGAGTAGTTGCCTCAGCCTTCTCAAGAGCAGTACCAGTAAGAGCGAAGGTATTGCCAACCATATTATCATAACCTATCTGGTGTCCGGGCTCTTGAGTAAGCTCGTTCCAGATATTCAGCCAATCACCGTAGTGTTTGTCTATGCGTTGACCACCGATCTCGATCTCGACGTTGCGGATGAGAATGTGTCCGATGTAGTTGACCCAACGAAAGCAGAAAGATTTATCAGCAGTGGTAGCGGTGGGGCACTCAACAAGAGGAAGAGTAACCTGAAGGTAAACACGGTTAATCAAATCACCATTACGAGAGATGGTGCAAGTAACACGCTTGCCGAAGTCGGCGGTTCCGTTAAAAGTTTGCTCAATAGATTCAATAGAAAAGTTAGTGTGACGGCGGTAAACAACCTTAAAGAAAGTAATTTGGGGGTTTCCAGTTAAGTAGACATCCTGGGCGCCATAGGCGACGAGTTGCATAAGTCCTCCAGACATTTATATTCTTAATAAAGAAAAAAATTTTTTCAGAAACGCATTTAATTTCTGAAAAAATAAATAAACTCTAAAGCTTTACTTATATTGCATCAAATATTTCATATTTTTTATAAATAATTGCAATCGGAGTGCATAAATTATTTTTACTTATTTTACAAGTATTTTCGCACAAATTTTAGGAATGATTCTATTTTTCCAATAATTCCTTGCGTATTAATTTTTTAATATATTCATTTTGTTCTGTTTCTCCAAAACTCATATATTTCTTAATTTTACTATCATTTTGACATATCAACAAAAAAACGCGGAAGTAATCCTCCAATATTTTTAGTAAAACTTCGACCCAATATGTATCATCCCTTTCTACTTCATTTATCTTCATTGTCCCCCCACTATTCTGCAAAAATTCCACTAATTCTGCCTTTGGTAATCCATATACATTCAAATATGCCTGCACTTGTAGCCACTCATATTCCCTCACTTCATCAAATAATTTATAAATTCTATTCTTAATTTCAATAACAGTTCCATCCATTTTCATCCCATCCAATCTACTAATAATCCACAATTCTGTGCCATCAATTGTAAGAATTTTCTTACTTCTCTGGTCTATCTTCGTAATAACTTCTACATTGTATTTCTTTTTATAGAAATCTAGCGCATTAATTTCCCGGATTGTCCCAAATTTCTTATTTGTATACCCTTCCACAATCTTTCTAACCTCTTTCTTATCATCTTCCCCTAAATCCTTTGCATTCTCCAAGTTTTTTATTAAAACCTCACGGTCCTTTTGCATCATTTCAGGTGATTTATTATTATTACAGATTGTATCAATATCACTCAATAATTTTTTGTTCTCAATTTTCTCACCAATTTTCTCTATCCTTTCACTATCTCCAACTGTTTTCCCAATTTTGTAATATTTTTCATAAAGAGAATTGAATATACGACTTGCTGGAATATGTGGATTTTTTCCAATAAATGCTGCAAGATTGCTACTATATAAAAATATTTTTTTACTCATTTAATATTGTATATTATCCATATTATTTTATATTTAAGTTCTCAATCTCTAAATTTGATTCAATAAATTTTTTCAAGTAATCATCTAAAAATACTTCCTTGGTATAATTCGCCTTTTCCAAAGATTTCTTAAATTCAAATTTCCCCTCTGTCAACATTTTTACACTCCACCCCGTTTTTAATGCATTGTATATAAATATCATTTTCTGCAATTCCAATCCATCCATTTATTAAAAATAACTTAAAAAAAAGTGAATATAAACTAATATGTTTAAACAGAAAAATAAAAAAATCATTCAATGCGATTCCAGGATAACTCTCGATGCTAAACATAATGAAATTATTAAAAATTTCAAGGAAGAACAAAAAAATATTAAAAAATATTATCTCGAGCTAAAATCAGAAGAAGATAAATTAGACAAAACACAAATGGATAACAGCATTGCATTAAATCCAGAAGATTTAACAGCTATTTTTGAAATTCAGAATAATATTGATGAATTGAAGGAAAAAATAAAGAATATTGAATACCAGTCTAAAGAAACTGACTATTTTATCAAAACCGGAAATATTCTTTATGAATATTACAATGAGATGGATGATGTTGCAAAACAAGAAGATGATTCACTCCCACCCAAAAAAAAAGAAAAGAAAGAAAAAAAGAAAGTCGCCGTAGGAGAGAATGAGCCCAAGATTGGAGCCTTTTTTGGAATTCCTGCTAAGCTAGAAGAAATAGAAGAGAATAATGAGGGTAAAAGAGTTTTAAAAATGAATGATTTTGTCCAAATGGGCACAAATATTGACAGAGCATCTAAATTAGATGCATACCTCTCTAAAATAGATAAATCCTATGGGATTCGTGGAAAAGTCCATAATAAAATCGACTTTTGCAAAAAATGCAAAGATATATATAATAAAGATTATGAGTTGATTGTGAATCACATTGAAGGATTCATGAGTTGTCTAAAATGCGGTCATATGGAATATGTTATAATTGAATCAGACAAGCCCAATTATAAGGATCCTCCTCCTGAGGCGACCTATTTTGCATATAAACGCACAAATCATTTGAATGAAATTTTAAATCAGATTCAAGCTAAGGAATCTACGGATATCCCGGATGAAGTCCTTGATGCAGTCAGAGAAGAAATTCGTAAAGAGCGAATCAAAGATTTGACGGAATTGACAAACAAGAAAATTCGGTATTACCTAAGGAAGCTGAATTTGAATAAATATTATGAGCACATAGCACATATTATTAACCGATTAAATGGATTACCACCGCCAATTATTACAAAGGATATTGAGGATAAAATCCGAATTATGTTTTCGGCGGTGAATAGTGCATGGGGCGAAATTCCGAAGAAACCGAAGAAGAACTTTTTGAATTATAACTATGTTCTGTATAAATTCGTGGAATTATTGGATAGAGATGAATACAAGGTTTTGTTTCCATTGTTGAAGAGTCGGGATAAGATTGTTTCACATGATGTGGTTTGGAAGGAAATTTGCGAGAAATTGGGCTGGGAGTTTTTGCGGACAATTTAGGGGGGGGCGGGGAAGCACGCTTCCCCCCCTTAGATGCTTATAATTAATTTTTATTGGTCAATTTTCTAAATTTAGGGTGCGACTACACGAGCAAGTCTTGTTAAAATAGCAGGTGAGATTGATTTACTTATCTGCAACACAACCACTGAGTCAATCTTTGCTTGATTATATTCACCACCCGTAATCAATTTACGTTGCTTAAAATAAACACCAGTGGATTTACAGGATAAATCCACTGGTAATCCAGTAAATGCTGGTCCAAGTGAAAATTGATTGTAGAACCCAATTAATTCTATCCAACATCTGCTAATCAGGTCTACAGTTGTCCCATCGGGATTGACAATAAAAAGCTGTAACTTATGGTCTTCGTGCCATCCATTATCTAAATAATTCCAAGGTTTACTTAATATACCAACAACAATCTTCTCATTCAATGTAAAGATTGTCATGGTTGGACCTTGTCTATCACATAGTGTGTGAAAGGTTGTATTAGACATTCCATGTTTTGCACTATTGTACAAAACCCTGAATTGCTTTTTTTTGAAGGAGTCGCTTCGGTTTAAGATAGCTTCAACAAATTTGTGTCGGTGAAGTTGTTGAGAATTGTCCCACCATTCTGGCATGTGGAAATGTTTGGAGCATACGGAATCATTCAAGTAATATCGTAAACATCGCTTGAATATTGAAAGCTTCGCAGCTTTTAATTGCTTTCGATTGGTTTGAATAAACCCAAAGGGGGAGCAAAAAAGTTGGATGATCAAAAACACCTGAAAGAAAATTGGGACTGTGAAGCCAATTTCATAGCGAAGTTTTAGTGCCAAAAAATTGACAAGTTGTGGGTTAATTCTTGGCATTGTATCAGCAATCCCATAATTGCATATAAAATTGAATCAATTTTTTATCTCACGGTGTCTCACTTCCACGCTTTATAAGCAATAAAAATGGCTGCCCTTCGAATTCCTGTGGAATAATTATGTATTCCTTCTCATAAATTGGGATTTGGTCTTTGGGGATTTTCGGGATATTTTGATACCAAAGCGTTGTTCTAACAAACGTAGATATTGGATATTGAATTAGATCGTACTTCTTGTAGTATTCTATCCATGCATTATTCACATTCCTATTCACAACAAACTCACACGTTGTTTCACTAAAGGGCAGACAACATTTCTCATCACTTAATAAATCCTTGCATCTAACCATTAATCTATTATTAGATTATTTTTTCTGGGATAATAGAGTAGGTGGGGGGGTAACTCCGGGCTTCGCCTGCAGTATCAAATATGGAACGCCGTAGAATTCTCGAGGAAATATATTGAAGAATTCCGCATAAATCGGTATTTTATCCGCGGGTATTTTATCAATTGTATTATACCAATTTGCTCCAGTTGCGAAAAGTCGGTATTCCAATAAATCATATTTCGTGTAATATTCTTTCCAAGCGGCTTCTACATTTAATTGGGTTATTGCCCAACATCTTTCAGGGGTATATCCCAGGCATCGGGTTGTCGTTTCTGCTAAATTTGTGTATTGAACCATAATATTATATTAGAAGATTATATTTTATCCCGTTGTTTTAGAAGAAGATAGGGAACACCCTGAAATTCCTGACGCAATACTACATATTTGATTTCATAGATTGGGATTTCATCTTCTTTTATCTTTTTGATTGGATTGTTAAAGTAGTTTGATGCGATTGGAACTTGTATAATATCATGAACTCTGTAAAACTCTCTCTGATTAGCATTTAGATTACATTGCGTAATATTTTCGCAATAATTGCAATATTTAACCATGATATTTATAATATATTTTATTTCTGGTTATATCTTATATGAAAGAGGAAAAAGAAGAAAACCTTTTTAATAGTTCATTCAATGATCCAATTTATTATATTTTTAAAAATCAAGAATTTTATTCTATCGTTAAATTTATCAGTAAATATCCTTTATCACTAAAAACGGAGTATTCATCTAAAAATTTGCCAGAAATTCTACAGAAGGGTGGTGAATTATCAAAAAATAATGGGATATTATTTATAAATGACACAATTTTTTCCTAAATTATAATATGAAATATGATATTATAATTGTCGGCTGTGGTATTTCCTCTTTGTATTATTTGTACACATTGCAAAAAATGAATTCTAGTGCCAAAATCGCCATATTGGAGAAAAGACCTTATTGTGGAGGACGCATTCACTCCATTAAAATTGGAGACAATATTATTGATAGTGGTGCTCTCCGATTCAATAAAAATCATAAGCATCTTGTCCAATTATTGGGTGAATTGGAAATCACATCCTATTCAAAACTGGTGTCTACAAAATCGGTGGTTTTGTCAAAACAATTGCGCGAAAAATGGGCAGCTTTTTTACATAAAACAGCTCACAAAAAATACGCAGGATATCCCTTTTCATCAGTTGCTAAATTATTTTTTACAAAAGAAGAGTACTCCACTCTAAAATTATGGTTCGGCTATGATCAAGAATGGGAGAATATCCAATGCTGTCATCTTTCGAAAACGATGCTCTCTAATTATGACGCCGAGGAATATTATTATTTTCCAGAAGGATATTCCGTTGTTCCAGATGCAGTCTATGCTGCTATAAAAGATAATAAAAACTATCATTTCAATTTTGGAAAGAAAGTTGTAAAAATAGCGGACCCAAATAATATTTATACGTCGGATAATGCGCACTTTACGGCGGACCATATTATATTTGCTTGTCCGCCCCATTATATATCGAAAATAGAAGGGACCGAAGAATTGACGCCTTTAATTGGATGCGTCGGATGGAATACATTAAACAGAATTTACGCTAAAATACCGAACCATAATTTCCCCAAAAAGGCGATTCATAGTAATAGCCCAATTTGTCAAATTATTCCAATTAACGACGATATTGTGATGATTTCATATACTACTGGGGAAGATGCTAAATTTTGGATTGAACAAGAGCAAAATGGGACGCTATGGAAGACATTACGGGAATGTTTAGAGCCACTTGTAAATATTGGCACAAAAAAGCCAGAATGGATCCGTCAGAATTATTGGAATCCAGCGACACATTATTTCAATCCTGGATGCATCCCCAATGATGTCCAATACAAATCATTTCAGCCTTTACAGAATAAAAAATGGTATATTATTGGAGAAGCTTTTTCGCTGAATCAAGGGTGGGTTAATGGAGCATTAGAAAATACAAAGATATTTCTTTCGCATTGTGACAAAAATGGGTTTCCAACAATTCCCAATTATGAGCGGAAAATAAAATTGAAAGAAGTTGCAAAACACGGGAAGAAAGAGGACGCATGGATTGGGTTGTTTGGAAATGTTTATGATGTGACTGACTGGATACATATTCATCCAGGAGGTGATATAATTTTGTATGGAATCGGAAAAGATGCGACGAATATGTTTACTGGAGTTGGGCATCAAGCGGATGCACTCCAATTCATGGAAAAATATAAAATTGGGATTTTAGAATAATGCGTATTTTTATAAATGTATTTATAAAAAATAAAGAATTAATTATTTTTTATAAATATTATATAAAATGGTCATTATTTATAAGAAAGATTTTAAAAAAAGCTTTACGAATAAAAATGGACAAATTTATAATGGTATTTCTTTTTACAATAACCAAGAAGGGGAAACTGTTATAATTGAACCATGGGTCGATAATTATTTAGGTGTTAATCCAACTAATAATTTAAAATATGAGATAGTTCCATCTAGTATTCAAATTCAAAATTTAGGGAAACTTAATGGTATATATATATCAAATTTTGTTGCAAGAGAAGATTTTATAAATAATAAGGAAAAAAAATTTATTGTTTATTATGTAGGTGTTAATAATAAATGCCATATTAAAGTTACTTATTTTGATAATTGGGATAGAGCTATGGTTGAATGTGAAAAAGTGTAAAATTGGATATCAAAATTACAATTATCTAATTATAATATATTATGGTCATTATTTATAAGAAGGATTTTCAAAAAAGCTTTAATAATAATAATCAACGCGGACAAACTTATGGTGGTACTACTTTTTATAATAATAAAGAAGGGAAATCTGTTATAATTGATTCATCTTCCGATAATTATTTAGATTCTAATCCAACTAATAATTTAAAATATTATTTATCTACTTCAAATGTTCAAATTCAAAATTTAGGAAAACTTAATGGCACATATATAACAAATTATGTAGTAAATGAAGATTTTATAAATAATAAAGAAAAAAAATTAGTTGTTTATTATGTAGGTGTTACTAATAAATGTCGTATTAAAGTTACTTATTTTGATAGTTGGGATGGAGTAATGGTTGAATGTGAAAAAGTGTAAAATTGAACATAATTTTTATATATTAAATATATAAAAAATGAATCCCATGAATCGAAAGAATACAAAGGAATGCGATATTTATTTTTCCAAATTAGAAAAGATAAAAGATAATGTTAAAGAAAAAGTAGAACAATTGGAGATGATACCGGATGAATGGATAGATGAATATAAACGTGAATACGCGCAATTTTCAAAATGTTATTTTTCAAAAAAATTAAAAATAAAAGGAGATAAAGAGCGTATTATTTTAATATTAGAGAAAATAAAAGGCTATAAAGAGAAAATAAATAATATTCCTAACTTAGTTCGGATTTTTATTGAGGAATTGATTAATAATTATCTAAAATTTTTAGATATTAATGAAATAATGTGTAAAGATTTTTTGAATAAATTATGAAGAACTTAATATTTTTGCAATAGCATTTTCTTTAGATTTAATATTATGTTGTATTTTTTCAAATTTTTCTACATATTTATCAATTATTTCTTGAACATTTGATTCTTGATTTGTAGATTCTAATAATTTTTTAACATCAGAATTTGTCATGTTATTTTTTGATAATTTTTTAGAAAGTATCATTTTGGCTGACTTTAGATTTTTATCAATTGAATCAATAAGTTTTTTAAGTTCTATCTTTTTAATTTCAATTTCTATTTGTTTCTTGCGACTTGTAACATTTTTAATTGATTTTAATTCATTTAAACTTGTTGCCAGTTTTGCAGCTTTTTCAGTTACAGGTCCTGATTCTAAATAATGCATAATAGTCTTAATTTTATAACTATAAGTATTTGTTGAATCTGTTAATATAGTTCCATATAATTGTTTTACATAATCTTTATATTCTTTTGTATCCATCTTATTTTTTAATTCTCTAAATAATCGTTTTATTTTATCTAATGTTATTATTTTGTTTTCCCTATATACTTCTTTTATTTTTAAAAATATTTTTTCAATTTCAATTAAAAATTTATCATTATTGGTTTCATTCATTAATTTTTTTAATTTTTTTAATTTTTTCTCTTCATTACCATATTCCATATATAATTTAGGATTGCTTTTTTGTGCATCAAGTATTTTTAATTTTATTATTCCTAATTTATTATCTATTTCCTTTTTTTTATTAGTCATATTTTTTTTAAGAGCTTTTTTGTTTTCTTCATATTCTTTTGCACTCTTTTTATATTCTACAAGTAATTGAAATCCTTTATTAATAGCTTTATCTAAGTTTTCTATTAATTTATCTACTCCGCGAGAAGAACTATTTTCCGCCATACTATAATATATTATTATATTTTATTTTTACCCTAAATTATTCATTTTTATTATATTCTTCTTTTTTTTGTTTTATATCCTTCAAATATTTATCCATCTTATCCAAAACATCTTTTTTCAATTCGTCTCTTTTTAATGCATAAGTATTTAAATCAATCGGTGGTGATTCTTGTCCTTCAATTTTTATATTTTGGAAAGCTTTAAAATCCGCAAATGGCTCCGAAATATATTTTCCATAAAAGATGTATATTCCAATTAATATTACTATAGAAATGAACCAATTATCTGATTTTTTGAATGAAGTATATGCAATTATAACAAACAGAATAAGAAAAAAATACCATGATTTTGTCTTAAATCCCGGTTCTTTTTGTAAAAAATAAGATGCACCATATGATAATTTATCAACTGGAAGAAAATTAAGGTAATTAAAGAATGTGTTAAATTTCGAGCTAGAATTTTTGAATAATAATTCATATGGATTCTCTTTTTTAATTTGATTCTCCATATTTATGAAAAGTTCTTCATCTTTTTCATTTTTCATTTTCTGTTTCATTTTCACCGCATTAAGAAAATACCCAACTTTCCCAGAAAATAAGTATGCAAATGCACCAAGTAAAGATAAAAATGGTCCAATAAACATCTGAATTGCACCAAAAATTGATATTATAATTTTATGATACCAGTATAATTTATTATCTTCCAACAAATATACTTTGCATTCTGGAATATCTTTATATAATTCTGGGCTTAGATTCAAATCTACAAAGCCACCTTTTAATATATTAATTAATGAGCTACCAAATGACAGTAATTTATAATAAGTTGCATCTGTTTTATTAAAATCATTTACGACAATTGTTTCTTTCTCAAAAAATTTATTGGAAGTTTTATCTTCATATTTTTCGAGTGGTGAGTGAAATATACTAACAAATTTTAGATTCTTGCAGAATAATTTACCGACAGGGAAAAACATTGGAATATAATTCATAAAAAGTCCTGGAATATATTTATTAGAAATATAGGACATTGTTAAGAAAAGAATTATAACAATGCTAAATGTTTTTAAGAAGCTCGCATATGGTGCCATTATTTCTTTTGATTCATCATTCATTCGTATTTCTGGGGGTGCTTTATCTTTTTCATATTCTTCATCATCATCTTCATTATTCATTAATTAGTATATAGATATTTATAATTTTATTAAGCCTTCTGAATATTCAAAAATCGCTTGATTTGATGATTGGGTTTTACTAACTTTTTGAAAAAACCCATTGTTAGCATTAACTTTGCAGAAAATGAACTTGGGATTCTTCTTACTTGATGAAAGAGCTTTAAAACTAAAAACAATGTAAAATGGCTCCTTCCAATTAGAAAGCGCCTAAATTTTGGGTGCATATTTTGAATCGAATGGAATTTTTGATTAATCATTCGGTACCACAATAGAGTATCCTGATTCATTCCATACAAAAGATTACATGATGATTCGCATATCTGTTGTTGAATTTGACAGGAAAGACTTGGATATGGAACATTGTTCTTCAAAAAAAGTGTTGTCAGCATTTTGAATCCGTTACTTACTGAATTAAAGATTCTTGCATCATTTTCTCGAAAATTTTGAATTATTGGTAGTAATGATGGATTGCATGTCATGAAATTAACCAATGATTGAAAAAAGAATGCTTGAGTTCTCATATTTCTATTGATTTGAGTATCCAAGAAGAAATCACATCCTAGTTTATCCTTCCATTTTTTTGAAATTGATCTCCGATTAATGTAAAAACATTTTGACGAAAGAATATACATCAAAATGACGAATGTTTGCTTTGGATGATAATTACCCTCCAGATGTTTCATAAAAAAAGAAATAATCTTGGCAAGGGTAGCTTCCAAATCGATTGCTGGGTTTGCCCATTCTTCTTCCAGTTGGATAATTTCTTGCATGAGCTCTTTTGTAAAAAAATTAAAGAAAAACCTATCTTCATTCTTGTAGTAATTGGACATCCACCATTTGTATTTCTCCAAAAGGTATGCTTCAAATTCTGGTTTAGTCATCATTGCTCGATTGCGTATATAATCATGCAGATTTGGATAATTACCCATATAGGTTCCGCACCATGGACTATATACATGCTTGTCTGGTTTTTTCCAGGTCCTTGTGATAAATTGGAGGCAAATTGCCACCGCATTTTCACAATGGACAAACCCAAATATTCTGCTCATTGCTGTTTATATTGGTAATAAGACAAATAATGATATATATTTTTTATCAATTTTTTATAGTAAATATGGGTACATAAGGAAAAAGAAAGTTGAAAAATTTGCAATTAAGCACCAATATGAGCTAAAACTATCAGATACTGCAAGCGCAACCAATGAAGATGCAAACAGAAAAATTGGTACATATAATGATGAGTCTTTGAATGGGTATGCAAGTAAAAATGCAAAAATGAATCCATTTATATATGTTGTTTTAGTTGTTTCAAAAACATTATTCCAATTTAGGCTACCTTGTTTTGTAATGCCAGTATATTGTTTTTCTTTTTTCGAAAATGATATGATGAGAAATATTAGATATATACTCAGAATATATGGAAATAGAGATGTTTTCAATTCAAGCAATAATTTTGAACCAATATTCCATTTATATTTATTTTCGTACCATAATTTACCAAGATATGGCACAATCAATTCTAAACATAATGTAATTGGAATAATTATTCCAGAAATTGGATAATCAAATTTTGTGCCTTTGTATATCCAAAGGAGGAATTCCCAGAATTGAATAGAGCTAAATGTGAGTAAAAATAATGAAAACCATTTGTCATATTTATAATTACGATTCCAAATATAGATTACAACAATCAGTGAACTTATAAATGTAGTAATGGAGACTTCTTTGTTTATGCACATATATAAGAATGTGAGATATTCTTATGAAATTTCTATAAATTTTTTAGTACTTATTTGACTTGTTTTATCATAATTAATTATTATATAAAATATCTCTTCCATCATTGACATAATTGATTTTTGAATATTTCCACCATATGATAAACTAGGAGTACAATTTATTTCTAATATCCAATGTTTATCATTATTATCTACCATAATATCGTATCCAACTATTAATATTTCCAATTTCTTATGTAATTTTTCTTTATTTAATTTTTGGATTATTGTATTATTTGCTGATTGGAGTGTTATTAGTAAATTTTTATTACAATAATCGGGAATAATCAACTCAGATAATTTATTATGATTAGATACATTTGTGAAAATATTATCTGAATTAAATGCTAGTCTTTGTATAATATCATTGTAGTAAAATGCTTTAACACATGTTTCCATTTTTATATAAATAATATGAACTCTTATATCAAAACGTCTATTATTTATTTTTTTCAAGTTTTGTATTTCTTCTTGAAATATAAGTGGAAATTGTAGTTTATGAAAGATTAGGGGAGTTTTGCCTTTATAATATGATATATTTTTAGATTGGAAGCCAAATTTTGGTTTTACAAAATAATAAATTGTTAGGTCTATATTATTTTGTTCCATTTGGTTTTTATTCATAAATATATGAGTTTTGGGATAAAAAGGACAATTTTTTAGAAGTAAAGATGTGCTAATTTTATTGAAAAATTGAACACATTTAAAATTAATAAAATTTATACAATATTTTCCTGGATTACTTGCGGAACATATCAAAGCATCTTTTTCAGTATCTTTCATGCTATATTTTTTAAGTATTTTAACAAAAAAAAAATTAAAATGATGATCCTTTTTAGAAATATTATAATTCATTTAGTAATTAGCATTATATAGGTATTAATTTATATAAGATGTATAAATTACACCGACCGAAAAGAAAAATGAGACAAACAAAAATGCTTTATATAAACCATATAAAGAAAAAACACTATTGTATCATAACTGAGAAGAACCTATGTTATTTGCTATGTCCTTTCCAGCATCGGAGGTAAATATCTTAGTGGTTTAAAATTTCATCTTTTAGGATGTTCCCTGTATGTTTCATATTAGAATGTGACTCAATTATTCATTTCTATAAACGGTTGTTGGTAGGATTTCAATTCCAAAGATTCCAATAGCAGGTGAAACATACTTGTAAAATAAAAGTCTCCAACCGCTGATTTTTATCAGCTGTCAAATGGAGACAAGCCCTTCGGGGTGCATTTGCATCACCATTAAGAAATTTGTCTCATTTTTCTTTTCGGTCGGTGTAATAGGTCTCTGTTTTTAATCTGTTAGCACCTTTTGCTATGGAGTGTCAAAAAGGGAATTCGTTTTGGGTGTTACCTCAAATGACTTGTCATTTAAGATTAAAAGATTAAAAACTCCATGAGTTTTTAATCTGTTAGCACCTTTTGCTATGGATTTGCGAAAAGGGAATTCGTTTTGGGGGTTACCTCAAATAACTTTGTCATTTAAGATTAAAAGATTAAAAACTCATGGAGTTTTTAATCTGTTAGCACCTTTTGCTATGGATTTGCGAAAAGGGAATTCGTTTTGGGGGTTAGCACCTTTTGCCACGGAGTGGCGAAAAGGGGTTACATGAAGTTAGGACCAGCTGGAAAGCCAACAAGGTTAGCACCAAGACCAGCACCAAGACCGAATTTGAGGGAATTATTAACTTGAGGAGCATACAATCCCAAAATAGCCATAACTGCAGCGGCAGTGAAACCAATTAAGACGACATAATCCCAGGATACATTCATATTCTTTGTTCTCGCAATTAAAAAAGCAGCTAAACCAACAGCAAAACCTTGAATAAGAAATGATACTATTTTATAAATTACAGTTCCAATTTGGAAACCTTCTTTACGATATTGATTATCAGCCATTCTATATAATTTATGCAAGAAAAAAAGATTTTTTGAAAAAGTATTATTCTAAATGTTTTTATTTTTCGTTTGGATTTAAAAAAAACTATATATATATTTTTAAAATGAGTTCCAAAGAAGTTATTGAAGATTTTTTGGAGGTAGACCAACCCGTCCCGGGTCAAAATTTTGTATGTTTATCTTTTATTTCACCAGAAAAAATAATTAAAAGAAGAGAGGCATTATTGGTGAAAGAATTTACTAAATCATTTCTTAAAGATTTAAAACGTGAGAATGACCCCTCTAAATTAGACCCAGAGAAATTTACTCCTGAATTTATTGATACTCTAAATGTTTATGAAAAATTTGAAGATTTTTTGTATGCTCATGAAGAGGAACTTACCAAAAAATACAATGATGAAAATGATTTTCAAACATCTATTCGTGGTCTTAAAATTCGTGGAGTTTATGAATCACGAAGAGAAGCTGAAGTGCGAGCTAAAGTCTTACAGCGAAGGGACCCAAATTTTCATGTTTTTGTTGGTCAAGTCGGTTATTGGCTTCCATGGGATCCTAACCCCGACAAAATAGGCGAACAAGAGTATGCAAATGAGCAGCTCAACACTCTCATGAAGAAGTATCAGGAGAATCGTTCACATCGTGATGAAATTTATGCAGCAGAGACAGAAGAAAGAAAGAAGAAGGCTCGTGAGGAGAACCAGAAGCGCAAATTTTACCAACAGAAGACAGATGAAGATGAGAAAGAAGCAGAAGATAAAATCCGTGAATTGCGTGATATTGTAGATGAAAAGGACCGCCTTTTTGAGCAGGCTAGTGCTGCAAATGGTGGGGCTGCTGGAGAGGCTCCTGCCCCTGAACCTGGAACATTAATGGCAGGTCTCAATGATGCACAACATGCTGACCCATGGATGGCAAGAAAGTCAGCAGCGGCGGATGGCAAAAATTTTGAGGCTGGGAGTGCAAAAGATGAGCCAACTGCAGCTGAGAAAGATGGTATTTTGAAGAGCATTATGAAGAACATCTTCTAACAGTCTCTTTTCTCTTTTTGACCCACTATCGTGGGTCAATAAAGCAAAAGGTGCTTACCCCCAAAAACCCGGACCTCTTTTAGCCCCTTTTCTCTTTTTGACCCACTATCATTGGTCAATAAAGCAAAAGGTGCTAACAGATTAAAAACCTGGAATTTTGTAAAAGTTTTTGGAAAAAGTGTTCTAAAAATATTTATAATTTATAAATATTTTATTTATTTTTGAATATTCTCTTATAATAATATAACAGAATATGAGGTCCATTGTTATACTTTTTTTACTAATCGGTATATGTTTAGTAGTCGTCGGATATGTCCAATCCAATCAGCAATGTCCACCCCCCGTTGTTGAATTCAAATATGTTCCACAATCATTCGAGCAAGAACAGAACCTTCCCACTCCATTATTGTCTATTTTTGGTTCAATGTTTAACGAAGACAGTGCATGGGACCAAACCCAGGGCTACGCAGACAAGTATACATCTCGTCAACTTAATAGTGTTAACAGTAATTAGAACTGCTATTAATAGTAAGTTTTGTATTCAAAATAAGCATAACTCAAGAAGAAAAATGCACCAATTCCAGCAATTATTCCCCAATGATATCTAGTTTTCATAAATTGATAGACATCAAGCCATTCTTTCACTTGTTTCTGATTTTTAGTGTAATCTAACATCCAAGCAGGTTTAGGATACATGCTATAAAACATGTAATTAACAAATAGAAGAATAGCTGTGAAAAGCAGAGCACATCCATAGTTATTGAAATAAGTTGAAATATACATGCAAACAATAACTGCGAGAATGAGCCCCAGCACTAAACCTTGAAGCCATAAATTGAATCGGAATTCGACAATTGACTTGTAAATATCGAGTTGTTTTTTATCGAGTGTTTTAACAAATTCCTGAGATTCTATATTTCTAGTACTGAAAATGCAAAAAGCCATTCCAAACAAGAGTGCAAATCCAATAATTCCATAGGTAGAGTAATTCATTATATTAATAATATTAATAATATAATTTTTCAATTAAATAAATCCCATATATCTTGACCCTTTTTACGAGCCCAGTAGAAATTTCCAACATATCTAGAGCCTTTACCACCCAAATGATGCCCTCCTTTTTGACCCAATCGTTGTGCCAATACTGGCAAATTGAATCTTGGTGGCTTCCCAGTATGTTTTTCAGAGAGGAATATTTTATAGGCATTTGTTGTATATTCCCAGCCCCACAGAACAGCGAAGTCAACTTTATTTCCTGATTTCTCCGCATTAGTTATCATTTGGCGGGCGACCATTTTATACAAAGCGGGGTCATTGAAATTCAGAACAGTGACATTGTATCCTTGGAATTTCTGATAAGAAGCATTCTTTGCTATTTGGTCTTTCAAGTTATTCACCAGCTCATCATAATAATAACCCACCATTAGCATAAAATTTTTGTCGATGTTCTCGATTTGATTGTCTAATCTAGCGAATGCATCCACATTGGTGAATTTTTTGATATAGGGGCTATGCGTTATGCGATAACTTATGTAGGATTTGAATGCACGGTCATAGAATAAAAATGGGAGATGCAATTTGCGGTCATCATTATCAATATATTGGACAACAACTGGTACAGTTTCTTTTGGAAAAAAGAACTTCCAAGTATAGGCAACAGCACTGTGTTTGTCGTCACCAATAAACCAATTCCCTTTTAATTTAGGGATGGTGTCTAATTCTTTGAGCTCTTTTTCTGTTCTTGGGTGATCATCAATCATGTATATTGTTTTTGCTTCTTTGGCAATTACTTCCAAATTTACTAAACTATACGCAATATCGCAAATAATAACATTTCGACCACGGATAAAATCTAATTTCTTTTCCAAATGCCAATCAGGGCGATTCCCACTAGCAGCACTAAGAGGGACAAAAGTAATTTTGTCCGTCGCATTTCCTGTATGAACCAAATATTTATAAAATACCCAGGCACTAAATAAGCCATCATCGTTATTTTGGTTGTATATACAGCAATCAATTAATTTTCGATTTTTTTCAGTAATTGACTTTGCGAATTTTTCAATTTCGGGGAATGATTTTTGATAATTGGCTTCAGTTTTATACGCTGAATGACTTGCATTGGATATTTTTGAGTTTTTATTTTCAAACAATTCACATTTTTTCAAACAATCGCTTATTTTTGTGTTCATATTTTTCCTTTTGTTTGGGGCATTTGTGGAATTGGTATTTGAATTGGAATTGGAATTACTTTCCATAATATATATTATACATTTATAATTACTTTCATTCAAATTATAACCCAACTATAATTTTCCAATTAAAATAATAAAAATACATGGTTTATTTTCAAGAGGTTTAGCATTAAATAAAGGTATTTTTATTTTTTTTTTGAAAAAAGGATTCTTTCCAATTTAATTTTTTTGATATTGGCGTGAAACTGGGTGTGGAATGATTATTCTATACCAAATTAAGATGGATTGAGTACAGTTCTTTAGGGAAAGATATTGCAATACGATAAAAAGTGAATAGTTATTATCAATGGCATCCAAGTAATAGGATATTTAAGAATATAAATAAATATCTATATATAAATTAGATGATTTTACTAAATTGTGCTTTCAATAAGAAAATCGGGAAAGTGCCAATGTATGAAACATTTGGTAATATGAATCCCTCATCTATTTTTCGTGGTGTAGGCGGTTTTTTTGTAGCATTATTTGTTCTTTTTATAGTAATTCTTGCGATTGTTTTAGCGGTTCGGTGTAATCCAGATAATAAATTTGCATATGGTATTATTGCATTTTTATTCTCTGAGATTTACCTTATCCAGTTCTTTATTCGGAAATATCTTATTCGTGAGAAGAATTATTGCACAGCGCTTATGTAGGAGGAAACCGCGCCCCCTCCCCATATTTTAATTTAGAATAATTGGAAATTATAGGGTATTGTATTCGCCACAATATGGCAAAATTATTTATTAAATAATTTTGTTCCAACTAAAAAATATCATTAATTTTGCTAAATGTTGAGATTCGTTAGTGTAAGTTTAGAAGCACCATCTCACGACCCTACGAGTTTACCATAAAATTCTGATAAAAAATAAAATATTTTTTTAGGTATGATTATATAATTTTAATATAAAATAACCATATTATATTATTTCATATATTTTCACATGAATTCTCGCATATTAAAATACAATATTATAAAAAGCCAAAAATTTTATTGAACGTAATACCGTTGCTCAAAAATAATAATAATACGTTTTTAAATATGATAGCATATCCACCATTTTTTTACATAAAAATGTAAAAAAAATAATTCCAAAAAAATCTTAAAAAACAAAAAACAAAAAAATCTATTTTACGACCATTACGACCATGGAATACCCCGTGCGCACTCTTTTTTAAATATTGGCAATACCATAAATGCTAAACCATTTTTTGAACTTAATGCAAAATCATTACTCAAAAAAATCAACGCATTACCATGTCATTACCATAGACATAGTTTACCAAAGTTCAAAAATCGGAAAAGTTATGGTAATACCTTACGACGACTGTTCAGCTTCTTTGGGACCTTTTTCGACCCCTCTTACCATAAATCTTCATTTATTACCATATTTTTTCGCTCTTTTTTGAGACTTTTATGGTAATAAACGACCATTCCAAAAAGTTATGAGCTCCGCATCTCGATTTTTTTTGGTTTTTGGAAAAATCATTGCACCATATTTTTTTTTTCTTAATTTTTTTATAAGAAAAAAATGGTTGTATTACTACCATATAGCATCTCATATGTCCAATTTACATGGTAATATTTTTCATTTTCTTATCAGTAAACCTATTTTATCAGTATTTTCAGTTTTTGTGTTAATTTCTCATCACACGTCTTGATTTACCATATGGTGTTTGAAATATCTTAAAAAAAAATCAGAATAGAATATATTTTATTACCATACACTACCATAAATAATATATATTTGAACAAAAAATGAGGAAAATATTCCCATTTTTTATTTTTTGTTTTTCATTTATTATTTTTTTTATCTGATGTTTTTATGATATTTTTTTAATATTATATTAAAAAATAAAAATAAATACTGTTGACTGATGTAAAAAAAGGTCAAAAAAAAAAATGTGCTATATTCAGATTATACTACAAAAACTTGGAAAAAAACTTTTTTTTAAAATCTCACAACCCTTCGAAAATGAGAGAAAAAAATCAAAAATATTTTTTGACAATGGTAGTTGCTCATGGTAATCCTGTTTTTCTCTATTTTTAAACACACTTACCATTCATGGTAGTATTTTAAACAACAAAAAAAGTGCAAAAAACAGTAATTTTTACAATCATATGTCACTACCACAATCAATTCTTTCATACTGAAATGTTAGTAAAACTAAAAAAGATTAATAAAATGGGTAGCTAAATTCAGGTGTATTTATTTTTGACCCATGGTGGACATCGTCTACCATATGACTTCAAAAATTCTGCTCATTTTTTTCCCATCATAATACCATTTATGGTCTCTAAATTTCCGAAATATACTATGTGAGTAAAAATTGACTACCACACTCATTTTTTTCATCATTTTTTTCGTATTTTTTTTCATGAAAAAGGTGCCATTCGGGTGCCATTTTTGGACCCCCTATTTTTGGGGAAGTTTTCGCATTTTTGGCTTTTTCCGACCGCTTTACGACCAAACCTCTTTTCAGATTTTTTCTAAAAAATGGTCATTTATCAATATTATGGTAGTAAACTGATGAACATGTATATCAATATTCAAACATTATCAAACAAATATGACAAAATTTTGTAAATTTGGAAAAACAGAGTTTTTTCAAAAAATCTCAAAAAATAACAAAAATTGTCATTTTTGACCCTAGTGTTTTTTATTTTTTTTTTTGACGTTTTATCATAAAATGACTTATTAAAAAAATTAAAAACCTCAAAAATTACATAAAAATAATTTTTCCAAAATCACAGTTTACCATTAAAATTCAATAATTAAGATTTTTATGTATTTTTTCATAAATATTAATAGGTTTTATCAATATTTATCAAGTATTATTTTGACATTTATTACTAAAAAAATTTCTGATAATTTTTGCAAAAATGCACTAAAATGACTAAAGTTACATCCATTAAAATTGCATAATTTTTCTTTTCATTCATCAGCCGAAATTTGGTCTTTGCCGCTTTTATTTTTATTTTCAATTCATCAATACTTTTCATCGTTTTTTTGTAATCTGTGGATTTTGGATTGCAAAATGATTTCATACACTTTATAGTTTTTTTGCTGAAAAAATGCTTGGAAAAATCCTTATAAGTTATTTTTAAATCATTGAGCTGTTTGTCGGTAATTTTTCGCAACGACCTTAAATTTTGAATAATTTTTTTCCTGTGTTTTTCTAATTTTGAATAGTAAGTAAGTGAATCATTTATACAATCATTCATTATTCCACATTTTACCATTTCATTATTCATATTATAAACTCATATTATTTTTTAAATATTTTGTAAATTTAATATAATGAAGTGGGTTTAATATTACTACTATTAAATAAATTTTTGTAACGATTTTTAACTATATTTTTTGAAAAAAAACCCTTATCATTTTTATTTGTTAAATTTACAGATAAATTTGTATTTGGTGATAAAATTATTTTTACTTCTAACGCAATATTTTCTTTTGTTATAAATTCTTGCATCAATTTCTTATTTATTTTATATTTTGTCTCATTTTTTTCTAAAGATAATAATTTCTTACCTGCTAAAAACCATAGTATATCATCTGTATTACTCTTCCAATTATCTCCAAATACTTCTACAACTTTCTTCTTAAAAACACTAACATCTGTATCATCTATTATTCTATCTATAAACAACAAATATTTCTTATATAAATCTTTGTCTTTCAAAAGTTTAAGCATAAATGCAAAATCCCAGCTATATTTATTAATCATTGGAATAAATGGTTTCTTTAATGTGCCATACATCATAAATACTATATCACTTTCTTTATTCTTTTCATAAAGAGCATCTACTAATCCACATAGAACATCAAATGCCCTGCTAGATTTTATTTTAACATTTTTTAGCTCCAATACATTTTTTATCTTCTGAATAAAAAGATCACTCACGGAATATTTCCATCCTTCAAGCATAATTTTCTGTAAAGTAGTTATCCATTCTTTGTCTTCATACACAAAATCTTTCACTGTAGTTGTTGCACTATTTGCAGCAATTAAAATAATAATTTTTAGTAATGATAATAGATGAATTGTTGGGAAATGGTCAAAAATGCGGATTTCTACTCCATTAGGTATCATCATTTTTGCCCCTGAAATACGGTTTCTTGGATTATTTGGATTAGTTGGTCCAAAAGTTCGAATATTGCTACTGAATGATGAAACCGCTTGTTCTTCTTCTAATTTTGGATTTTTTGGCATACATTGATCTACAATTTCTGACTCATCAAATTGAAAATTCTTCCTCCAATAAGGCAAAACATCAGCATATCGCCCTACTCCAGTAGTTTTTTTTCTCATGTCTGACCCTGCAAAATTACCCCATCCAACTCTTGCAACTCGAAAACTACCGCGAATTTTCTTTTTCTTTGTACCCATCGCTTCTTGGTCACATGAAAAATAAGCTGCTAATAATAAGGGCTCTATCCATTGAAACATTGCTCCAAAATTATAGTGCATATCTCGGAATTTTTTTTGGTCTTTTTCAGTATATTTTTCTTTTTTCTCAAATGGAAGTGTAACAGTATAATGAAAACTTCCAACATAATCTCTGTAAATTTTATTTTCTAACTCATAGCTATCACCTTTATAATTTTTACGCAGTCGAATATTAGAACACATTCCGAATGGATATTGAACCAATTTAAATTTACCTTTAATAAAATTATAAACATCTGGGTCTTTCTCCATAATTTTTTCAAAATTAGCTTCTTTTTCCAACAATTGATTATAATAATTTTCAATTGTTTTTTTGTCTTCTATATTAGAAAAAGGATTTTTTGTAATAAATTCCGGCATAAATGCAGGTATTCTTTCTAGAATTACTTTGCCCATACACTTTCTCCCAGTTCTTTCATAATCAATTGCATCTAATAATTCTTTTTCAGATTCAGTAATGATTTTAGATGTTTTTGCAAGACTAAATGCAGGATTTTTAGATTTAAATAATACAATTTCATTTGCCGGATATTTTTTATCTGTTTCTGGGCTTGTAGGCAAATAAAAATATTGGACCTCATGTTCTAAACCCATCCCCCACATCATATTTTTCAATTTAAGCTCTTTTGATGAATATTTTTTCTGTTCAGCAATTAGTTTTCGCAATGAAATACCTAATTCTGAATCTCGGTTTCTATTACTATTTTCATTGCCTTCATTGTCTTCATTTTCTTCTACGCGCCCACCTTTCTTAATTCTCATGAAATAAGAAAGATAAAAATAAAAATATTTATGTTGTTTTTTTAACCTGGAATTGGGATAACTTTTTCTTCTTCGAATGTCCACTATTATAATCTTGCATAAATTTTGCGTTACTTTCATCATCATCATCATCGCTATCACATGTCAAACGGCTCGCTTGTTGCCACAAAATTTCCGCCCCCAATTTGAAATCTTGATGAGGGTCCGCCTTATACCAAAATACCTGGTCTTCCAATTTATTAGATTTCGCATTATTATTTATTACTAAACACTCAAAATTCTCTGTGCATTGGTCCATAACATTGCAAAAAAAGTCATAACTCGGAAACATTCCACAATATTGCTCAAAAAGTTTTTTACGATTGCTGTGATAAGGTTCTCGCAAAACGAAAACGTAATCAACATTTGTGCGTAGATTTGGTGGAATACCCAGCGCGTATTGCATTGTAATGATAAAAAACGCCTTGAAATGACGACCATTCATAAAGAGAGAGCGAACATTTTTGTCCTTTACCCACGAATTATCGTATAAGCAATCATCTAAAATTAAGAATGCCCTAGGGTCTACATCTTGATATTCTGGGTCTCCCATTACTTTCTTATTGACTAACTTCTTCTGTCTTTTGCAAAAATTATCAATAACTCCTGGTGTATATTCGTCATGGATGAAAATTGGTGGAATTGTTTTACTATAGAATTGATTTGCGCCTTCTGTTCCACTAATTACTGTTCCCACTGGCAAATCTTTATGGTGCCAGAGCAGGTCTTTCACTAAAAATGATTTGCCTGTTTCTCGCTTCCCAATGAAAACAACAACTTTATCATCTTTTATCCAGTTCATATTAAATTTTTTCAATTTTAAATTCATTTATAGATAATTATATATAATATTATATTTTAGCTCTAAATATTTCTTGCAGAAATATACAATAAAATATGTGGTTGTGTCAATGGTTTGTTTTCCCCCCTTAAAAAATTGATATTAATTTTTTCTATTCCTAATATATATATTATAATTCCAAATATGAATACTACACCTATTAATATTGTGGACCTGATTGAAAGCAACCCTATTGCTCGATTCAATCAAACCTATCAATCAAAATTGATTGAAAAACTGCAAACTAAATTCTCAGATTATCAACAACAACTGTTCTTATCTAGTTTTTACTGTTATCTTAAATATGATAAGCTGAATGATTTTGTTATTGATGTTGATGATATTTGGGAATGGCTAGGTTTTATCAACAAAGGTAATGCAAAAAGATTAATAAAAAGATTATTTATTGTTGATGAAGAGTTCAAATGTTCGCTTCTCCGTGCGGAGAAGCGAACATTTGAGTCAGAGGTTATGAATGGCAACCCTAAAGAAAATGAAGAATCTTTACTCCTAAATATTCAAGAGCAAACAAATTCATTTGAAGTTATAAAGAAAATTGAAGAAGACTCTACCCCTTCAAAGCGAGGAGGAAATAATAGAGAAAAAATTATGATGAATCTTACAACATTCAAAAAATTTTGCCTTAAAGCAGGAACAAAAAAAGCTGATGTTATCCATGATTATTTCATTAAATTAGAAGAAGCTCTTCAAGAAATAGTTAATGAAGAGTCAAATGAATTACGTCTCCAACTTGAAAAGAATGAATCAGAAATTGTGAGAATCAACCACCAAAAAAACAAAGACATTGAAAAAGTCCTTATTTCTACTTTCCCTGTAAATACGGAATGCATTTATATTGGAAAAATTGATAACAAAAGTGCAAATGGTGAAAATCTTCTTAAATTTGGACACACAAATAATTTATCAGTTAGAGTTACTGAGCACCGCAAAAACTATGACAATTTTCTTATTATTTACGCATTCAAAGTTACTAATAAAGTGGAAATTGAGAATTGCATTAAGAACAATTCCAAAATCAGAAAACAACTCAGAACAATATCAGTAAATGGTTATAATAAGACAGAAAATATCGCATATGATGATGATAAATTTACTATTGAAAAAGTAATTTATTATATCAAAACAATTGCAGAAGAGAAAACCTATAGTATAGAAAATTTCTACCACTTAATTGAAAAGAATGATGCCCTAGAGAAAAAGAATATTGAATTGAGTGATGAATTGGAAAAAACCAAAATAATAAGTCAAAACCAACAAATTAAAATAGAAGAATTAAACAAGAAAATCAAAACTCTAACCGAAAAAAATAAATCGCTCAATCTAAAAAATGAGAATCTAACAACAGAAAACACCGCTATATTTGATAATTCATTACTTCCAGCAGATGAAAATACTTCAACTTTTACAGATTTCGTAGATGAAATGTGTATTATTGGAGCCGATTTAGAATGTGGTTCCGTTGATATTGAAGGTCGTTTTCGTATTTGGAATCAGAAGAAGCCATTAAAAGAAACTTTCCACGCTTTGAAAAATTATTTCGATTACCGCTTCAAACCAAAGCGCATTCAAGGCGGAATTCATGGTTATATTGGCTTAAAATTGAAGCCAATAGAGTATAATAAAATCACTGACAATTCTACTGTGGAAAACTTTATATTTGAAGATTGTTTTTTCTCCGATTCCGGTAAAATAACTGAAATCATGCTTCTCCAAGAATATAATAACTGGAAAACATCCCAAGGGCTCCCTTTTTCCGAAATAGATGACTCCCAAGCCATGAAAGATTATCTTAAATCCAATAAGAATGTAGTTCGTGCTGTAGTTTGGACAAAATATGGCACTAGCACTGGATATTACGGCTTGTCACTTATCAGAGATGAAAATGATGACTCCCCGCCAAAAACTTCTTCAACTGCTAAGAAAGTCTATAAGAAAAACGCAGAAACCCATGAAATTATCAAAACATGGAATTCAATTGCGCGAGCTGCAGAAGAAGAAAATTGTTGCACCGCAAAAATGAGTCGACTTGTGAAACTCCAACAAATCATCTCCAATTTTTATTACCAATCGGGTTCATCCGCATGACAGCGTTTGAGACCTTTTACTTTTTCTACAACACTCTTCTGTGCCAATTTTGCTTCTGATGCAACACTATTACTTACTTCATCAATCTCAATAGAGCCCCCTTTCTGTTCAATCACATGTGAAGATGATGAAAAACGAAGGTCTCTATTAAAAAACAGCCAAACTAATGGGGCACTCGCGAAAAATCCGGCTACAAATAATTTTAAATATACACTAAATCCACTCTTCTCTTCCTTTTTACGAAATAGTTTGTCATGGATAAAAAGAAAGATACATAATACTATTCCTACAATAACTCCAAAAATAATGGGGTTTTTCCAATTTATTGCCATTTATTAAATGACAATTAGTAAAAAAAATATAGTTATAAACGAATTGTTAAATCTCTAACGATTGGAAACCATCTTTCTAATCAATATTTTCCAGAATTGCACATTTTTCAATCGAAGCAGGTATTTTAAATCTAGACATCTACTCAAAAATTTGCGTAAAACTGGATTTTGCTTTTCCAATGCATATTTGCGTTCCAATGTATTAATTGCGAAAAGATTTCGATAATTTATCTTCACAAACCCGACAAAAAATTTGAGATTGATCGGACGAAAAAGACTCTCAAACAAAACTTCGCAGATTATTTGATTTCCTTTTTGTGAAGCAAGTTTCCGACGAAATGATTTTGCAAGAACTTTTGCAGAAGGTGGAACATCAGGTGGAGAATCCATAATCAAACAGATTTCAAGTAGAAAATTTACTGGAATACATGGAGAACTTACCAAAGAACAATTTTTTCTTCTTGAACCGTTATTATCTGAAAAGATTTTTGGCGGTTGAGGGGAAGGAAAAGACATTTTTCCGTGCTGAACAAGATCACTCATAATGTCATTGAATGACATACTAGAAGGAAACTCTAACTTGTGAAAATACCAGTAAAATATCCAACTAATAGTATCATCTCCGATAGAATGTTTCCGAAATTCAGCCAAAAATTCCGGGCAACCCCGGCTCATCAAGCGAATCCAATACTCCTCTGTATTTTTTGAATACATACTATCAAAATGAATGATGATTCGCATCGTGTCTGTTACTATCTTTTTTTCCTTGGTTCTCCATCTTGTGGTTACAGTTTTTGGAAACTGATAACTACGATGAAAAAATGCATTCAAATCATTGTTCCATGTTGAAAAAAAGTTTAGGTCCGCTTCAAAAAGGCGTCGTATTGCATTTGAATGAAAATCATTTGACTCTTGATTGATGTTGTTAAAATACTTTTGCAAGTACTTGTGGCGTTCCCAATCAAATTTGAAGCCGTGTTTTTGCTCCATTTTCTCCTCAACTGTTTTTTGAAAACCTGGACAAAGTAAAACTACTTTACCACAACTGACTGATGGAAAATTATTGTGCTGGAAAATTCGAATCATCATCATTGATTTCTGGAAAAAATATTTCCAGTAATTATTTGGAGACCCCCGTCTGCAACTTAAAGCATTTTCATGCTCTCTTCGCATGAAGGGATGCATATTCTCAGCAAAAACATCAAAAAGTGCTTCGCAATGGCAACAAGTCTTGCACATATATTTCAAAACTGTTTGCAAAAATTGTAATTTGCCCTTGTGTCCTGGAATGATCCAGAAGATTGAATGAAAACTCGGTGGTGAAACTGAACAAGTCCAATAATCGACCTTAAAGGAAAATGTTTCAAACAACACTCTGAAAACAATGAGCATGTCAAGATAATTAGCTGGTATCCCACTATGTAGTACCATGTATTCAAACCATCTAGATATTTTGGAAGAAAACCTATCACTAAATCTTGTGATATGTGTATTAAGCAAGGTTCTGAATCTAGCTGCATTTGAAGCAGAATCTAAGGCAGACATATCTTTATCTTTTGATAAACAAACTTAAAAAATGATGATATATTGCATCAATTTTTTTCACAATTCTTCTTCATATTTAGGACCATCTTTCATAAAATTTGGTTTAGATTTGTGACTTGAATGATGACTAGAATGATGGCTAGAATGATGACGAGAATGTGGCACAACTATTTTAACATCTTCTTGTGCCAAATCTGTATCAGTACTCATATCAATAACATTTTGGCGCTGGTGTATCTCTTTATAATTTTTATCTGAAACATGGCTTACAATAGATGCTTCTTTATCAGAATGATGCTGTACATTAGATGCTTCTTTATCAGAATGATGCTGTACATTAGATGCTTCTTTTACCGAATGATGAGATACAATAGATGCTTCTTTTACCGAATGATGAGATACAATAGATGCTTCTTTTACATCATCTTGAGAGTCAATATTTTGATATTTATTTGCTTTAGCTTGTGTCTCTTCTTGGGCTTCTTCTTGAATCTCAGTTTTGGTATCTTCTTGGACTTCTTGTGTTTCCGTCTTTGTATCTTCTTGAACTTCTTGTGTTTCTTCTTGAGTTTCTGATTGGTTTTCTGATTGGGTTTCTGTTTGCGTTGGAGTCTTTGCCGCCATAAATGATTTCTTGTTTTTACCCAAGAATTTCATAAATGAATTTGCCTCAAAATGCGGATTAGACAAACTATTTTCAGTATCTTCTTCATAATCTGCTGGTATTTTTCCAATATATGTACGGATAATTTGTTTATATGGAAGTGATTCGCTAATAGATTCCAATATTCCCTTCTCTATAATTTTCTTTACATCACGAATATTTTTACTTCGCTCCAATACACTAACATTTTCTTTATCAAATAAAATAACATTGTCAGAACTATAGAGCTCTCTTGAACATTCTTTATAGCATTTATGGATAAAATCCTTCAGAGAAATATATTCATGTTCCACATTATTTCTAGGATTTTTACTTCGAATTACTGACAATACTTTAATATTCGAGAAAATAACTGCCCATAATAATTCATCTAAATATTTACATTTAGATTTTTGTACTATTCTATCATATTCTTGCTCAATCAAATCATTATTCCATTTTGGAATTTTTTTGAGATAATCCTGAAAAAGTTGTAGTTCACTATAATCATCGTATCTTGGGTCTCTGGTTTGTTCTTTAAATAAACATGCATCATCATATAAAGCACTAAATCCCTCAAATAAAAGAGGTATAAGAGATGTAGTCAACCGTTTTGTGTATTCATTTTTGGCTTCTAAATAAATATTTATGCTTGGCTCTTCCATTACTATCGAAACGAAATTAAAATAAATATTTATACAAATAAAAATCTTTGATTTTTATGCAAAAAAAATCATTGATTTTTATACAAATAAAAATCTTTGATTTTTATACCTATATATTTTATTTACATTGTAAATAAATATTTATACAAATTTAGTATAAATATTTTCTAAATTAAATTAAATGAAAAATTTTAATAATAATAATGATTTTAATAATTCAACTCAATTTGTCAATAATACTCAAAATATTTCCGGTATTCCTAAAAATTTAAAACTTACTTCATGGATTCTTTTTTTCATCTCTATTATTTTTTCCGTCCTGCTTATTTGATATTATAGAACTCTCCATTGGAGGAGCAACACCATTTGTTGGAGATTTATATAAAAATATTTCTTCCACTTTATCTCCTACTAAAATTAGTTTTCGTACAGGATATTGATTGCACTTATACATTTATAATATTATTATAGATTATAAATAAAAATGGAGAATATATTATATTTATGTTGTAAAAATAAAACACCAACAACTACAATAAAACCACAACTAACTCTTCCAATCGAAGGAATTATTGCTATTTTATTTCAAAATATAGCCTACACATCTACTTCCAATTATCGAAAATGGTTTTATAATACTTATAAAATAAAATCTACTGAAACTATAAAAAGAGACCGTCGTTATAGCCTACATGAAGATATAGATTATGATGCATGTATGACGGACCGTTATATGGACCGTCATATGGACCGAAAAATACAAAAAAATGGCTCGATAGATTCTTTATTAGAAGAGATGTATTTATGCAAAGAACCGCTAAATATTTATTATATTCCATTTACGCAACAATTGCTCCCAATATTTGACAAACATATCGAATATTTTGACAATAATATAGTTTCTTTAAAAATTCCTTATGGTAAAATAAAATTCTTTGAGAAAAATAACCTTTTTTTTATTACATTCTTATTTGACAAAAAGATTGAATTGTCTCCAATAAAAAATATACCATTCTCAATTGGTAAAAAAAAAATATATATTGATGAAATTACTGAAAAAATACTGAATGGTTTTTTTAATAGTACTCAGATTAGCGATATTATAAAAAAAATGATGATGTCAGAGAAAACAATAATTTCGTCTCACTATAAAAATTGCATATTCACGGACCTTATTGTATATGAATTTTGCCAACGTATTCGCAATTCAATCATCTATTTTTCAATTGCTCCAATTCTGGAGTATTCCAATATCCTATATAAAAAAATAAATAAGAAACTTACCTATTATTTAATTCATCATGAAAATCCAGAAAATATGTCTAGCAATTATATAAAAATATATTCTTCATATGAGTCTATATGTGGGTCATGTTATTCAACCCACAATTACCGCAAGAATCTAAAAAATATTTCACTAGAAATTCTACATGATTTTATCTAAACTTGTAAAATAATACTGTAATTTCTCATTTCTTCTAGCTTCTTTCATTTGCTGATTTTGTAATTCAGCAATTTCTTTCGTAAATTCCCCTAATAGTATTTTTTCTTGTTGCACTTTATTTGGCATATTATCTTCTCTTTCATAAAATTTATCTTCCATCATCAAAATCCATCTTTTATCTGTTCCTAATAATAGTACCCGAGTATCTTTTCCTTTTGTCAGGCTAATATCAAATCGTAAAATATACCTTTGGATTGACCCTTGTATAAAATAAACAAGGGATTTGTAATTATTTGAACTATTTTCATAAAGTAATGTTGCCATTTTATTATTCCAATTTATTCCAATTTTTTTAAGTCCAATTCTTAATTTCACTTAGCAAAATTAAGAATTGTGCGCTGTAATCCCTCTTCAAAATCATATTCTGGTATATATCCCAACATACGATTAGCTTTCTCAATTGATGCATTACTATGTGGGATATCACCTTTTCTACTGGGCTGATAATTTGGCGTAATATTTTTTCCAATTATTTTACAAATTTTATAAAAAATATCATTGATAGTTATTCTACCACCTGCTCCTATATTAAAAATTTCTCCAAAACATTCTGGATTTGTAGTTGTAAGTGCTAAATAATTAGCGAGAACAACATTTTTTACGTACGTAAAATCACGAGAAAAAGATCCATCCCCATATATTATTGGGCTTTTTCCATTCTTAACATAATCTATAAATTTTGGAATAACTGCTGCATACTCTCCATTAGGATTCTGTTTTTCACCAAATACATTAAAATATCGCAATCCAATAATTTCCATCCCATAACATTTATGAAATACATTGGCGTATATCTCATTTATTTTTTTCGTAGCTGCATAAGGCGATAAAACACTGCCTATTTTTTCCTCTATTTTTGGTAAAGAATTCTCATCTCCATAAACTGATGATGAAGATGCATAAACAAATCGTTTACAACCATTTTCTTTTGCAGAAATAATTAAATTAAAAAATCCATCTACATTATTTTTATGATAAAAAATTGGGTTATCTATAGAACGGGGAACTGAACCTGTTGCAGCTTGATGACAAATTGCATCAATATTTTTAGTTATATTACGGCAAACTTCAATATCTTGTATATCAGCCTCTAAGAATTTAAGATTTATGTATTTGTCAAGAAGATGCTGAATATTTTGCATAAATCCAGTTGATAAATTATCAATAATTGTGATTGATTCAAATAACTTATTTTCTAAAAAATATTCAACAATATTTGACCCAATAAATCCACAACCTCCTGTTATTAATACTCTCATAATGAATATAAAATTAATATATTTTTTATTCATTTAAAAAACTTATTTATCTAAAATTTGTGAATGTTTTTGTCAATTTTTTAAATTTTAACTACCGTCTTCACCGTTTTCACCGTTTTCACCGTCTTCACCGTTTTCACCGTCTTCACCGTCTTCACCATCTTCACCGTTTTCACCGTCTTCACCATCTTCACCGTTTTCACCGTCTTCACCGTCTTCACCATCTTCACCGTTTTCACCGTCTTCACCGTCTTCACCGTCTTCACCATCATTACCCATATTTGCCATCATTTCTTGTAACATATTCATATCCATTCCACCCATTCCACCCATTCCACCCATTCCTCCCATTCCACCCATTCCTCCCATTCCACCCATTCCTCCCATTCCACCCATTCCACCCATTCCACCCATTCCTCCCATATCTATATCTTTTACTTCATTTTCATCTTCATTTTCACTATCTTCCCATTTATCCCAATTTATCTTTATATTATTTTTATAAATTCCTCTTTTTTTTGTCAAAAAATCCCATTTCTCTCCTTTTTCTTTTTTCTCAAGTTGAACTACTAATTTTTTGTCTGTTTTATTTGAGATAATATCCCCATTAATTTCACTTTCTAATTCAAAATCAATCAAATATTTCTTATTAGAAGAAAAACATTCAAAATGGAAAATATTATTTTCACATTTTACTATTTCATTTGAAATACTTGGCAAATTTATTTCAATTTGAATATCTTGATAAGTTTGAGACCACAATAATGTAGGTGTAAATTCCATTAGAATATTTATAGAAACTTATTTTTTGTTTTTAACGAAAAAATATTTCTTATTTACATAAATGTATGAAAAAATAAAAATAATATTTATTAGTCATAATTTTCATTTTTTAACAAATATTATAAATAATTTAGATATTAACAAATATGATATAACAACTTATGAAATAATACTTTCAACAAATGAATTATTAAAATCTAACTTAAAAATAAAAAATACATCTGAATTATTAGAAATTATTGGAGACAATCAAATTGTATGGGTTGAATGGTTATTATCTCCAGCATGTTTATTATCACATGTTCCAAATAAAAAGTTCAAACTTATATGCAGATTACATAGTTATGAATATTTTTATGAGGAAAATATTTATATTCGGTCCACTAATTTCTTAAATATAAACAAACTGATTCTTGTAAATGACTGGTTTAAATATAAATTAATTCAAAATTATTATATTCCTGAATCAAAACTAATAACAATTCCCATTTTATTTAATGAATATTCAAATCAAAATCTTAAAAAACGTCAAAAAAATTTAGGTATTGTTGGGATTAATTCATTAACAAATAAAGGCATCGATAAAATACTTGATATATATGAAAAAATATATAAAATTGACCCATCTTATAAATTACATATTAAAAGTGGTGAAATAAAGAAATATTCTAAAAATCCATTTCTTTCTGAACAAGAATCACTAATTCTTTATAAAAAATCAATTGAAAAATTAAATACTTTTTATCAAAAATATCCAGAACACATCATCTTTCATCATCATACTATTAATGGTGGTGGAGATATGCAATCTTTTTATAATCAAATTGGATTCTTATTATGTGCATCTATTTATGAATCTTTCCATTGTGCAATTATGGAAGCTGGTAGTGCAGGTTGTATCCCAATTATTTATGAATATTTTAATAAAGATGTCCCAAAAACACCGGTAGAATATTCAATATTAAAATTTAATGATGTAAATGATATTGTTAATTATATCATAAATATTCAAGATTATCAAAATAAATCATTTAAAATTAAAAAATATTATGAATTAATTAATAAAAATTGCATGGATAAATATAATAATATACTAACAGATATTTTACAAGAAGATTTCTACAATATTGCAGTAATTTTAAACTCAAAAAATATTGAAAAATTACAAAATCAAATAATTGAAATAGCCAATAAAAATTCCAAAATAACAATAACAATTTTTCTTAATAAAAAAGATTATAAATCTAATAATATAACATTTATAAAATGTTGGAAAAAAGGTTATTTATTTGGTAATTCATCTATACAAATACCTTCTTCTATTAAATCAGTAAAAATAATAATGAGAGAAACAATTGAAGAAGAATATAAAAATTATAATATAATATTATAACATGATTCCAAAAATAGTTTTTACTTATTGGGAAGGGGACCAATTATCTGAATTACATTATTTAACAATTTATTCTTTACATAAATATAATCCAGAATTAGATATTATTATTTATACTGATGAAAATCCAAAAAATATTTTGAGAGAATGGAATACACATGAACATTCAATTGATATAAAGAAAAAAATACCATTATCAAAACTTGTAGAAGTTAATCCAAATAAAATATTTTTAAGACCTATTAATTTTCAGAAAGAATATGATTTAGATAATAATATTTCTATTATTTTTAAAGCAGACTTTACACGAATTGCCAAATTATACGAACATGGAGGAATATGGTTTGATATGGATGTATTATTTATAAAACCAATTCCAGATTTCTTTTTTAAAGAAAATATAGAATCATTTATTTTTATTTATGCAGAAACTATACCAACTGGATTTTTAGCAAGTATTCCAAAATCTTTCTTTTTAGAGAAATTATATAAAGGTTCTTTAGAAATTATAAAAAATAAAACTTTAGATAATTATCAAAAAATTGGTCCAAATATTTGGATAAAAGAATATAATAATTTAGATACAAATATAAAAGAAAACCTAAAAATTTTAGATAATAATTTGATTTATCCATATCTTTGGAACCAATTAGATTATATATATCATAAATCGAATAGTATAATTTCAGAAAATACATTTGGAATACATTGGTATAATGGTGCCCCTGATACAAGAAAATTTATAAATAAATTTGATATAAATAATATAAATCCAAATAAATCATTAATTGAAAAATTAATTTATGTCATCAAAGATAATAATATAAGTAAAGAAGTTAAAGAAGTAATAATTCAATTTAAAAATGCAAATAGTTTAGACCAAAAACAAGATGAATTATATAATCAAATATTAAATCTTAATAAAAATGTTAATGTCAAATTTATAATTCCAGAAAATTTATTAAAAACAAAAGTTTTTACATTTTATAAATGTTGGAAGAAAGGTTATTGCTTAAATTCATCAAATAAAAAAATACCAAAAAATGTAAAAAAAATTAATATAAAATTAATATAAAATTAATATAAAAAATATGAAAAAAATATAAAAAAAATATATTTTATATCATTATGTTCTATAATAAAAAAATACTATTATTTGGAGGTTCTGGTTCACTAGGTAATAAATTTATTGAAAAGAATATTTCTAATAATCAAATTACAAATTATTCTAGAGATGAATGCAAACATTGGAGTATGAGTCTCAAATATAAAACTGATAATTTAAAGTTTATTATTGGAGATATCCGCGATTATCAAAATGTAGCCAGCGCAATTTTACGAGAGCAGCCCCATATTATTATAATAATGGCAGCTCTTAAACATATTGACAGATGTGAATACGCTATTGATGAATGCATCAAAACAAACTCAATTGGTCCAATTAATGTTGTAAATGCAGTGGAAAAAAATAATGATAGACTGAAAAATCTAGAAGTGGTTGTTATGGTTAGTACTGATAAAGCATGTGAGCCAACAAATGTATATGGTATGGCAAAAGCATTAGCAGAGAGTGCAATTGTAGAAAAATCACTTTATGTTTCAAATCGAAAATTTGTGAATATTCGATATGGGAATGTTCTTAATTCACGAGGTAGTATTATTCCAATATTGCATGAAAAAGGGAATGATCCAGATGTGAAGGAATTTACATTGACTCATGAAGATATGACCCGTTTTGTAATGACATTGGAGCAAAGTGTAGAACTCATTGAATATGCCGCTGAATTTGGAGAATCAGGTGATACTATAATACCAAAATTAATTTCTCTTCGGTTATCTGATTTGATGCAAATTTTTTCAGAAAAATACAATAAACCAGTTAAAGTTACTGGATTGCGCCCTGGAGAGAAAATGTTGGAGTCTCTAATATCAGAAACTCAAGCTATGAGATTGATTAAAAAAGATAATGGATATATGCATATTAAACCACCTTATCAGAATTTATTGCTTCTGGATGATGTGCATAATTATAATAGTAAAATAAATCCACTTACAAAAGATGAGTTATTTGAATATTTGAATAAATTGAGACTATTATAAAAAGCCCCTTTTCGCCACGGAGTGGCGAAAAGGGGCTACCTACATTTTTGCTTCATCGTGCATTCTATATATTTCTTTATATTTTTCAGGGTCCGCTCTTAAAAATCTTAGCCTATCTTTCTCTTTATCTTCTGGATCATTCGGTCTAGGAACAAAAAATGCCTTAACTTTCTTATTGTCATCACTGAAATTCTTGCTTAAATACGATATTGTTATAAAAATTCGGCGACTTTCTGGGCTTCCGCGTGATGGCTCTGGATTACCATGCCAAGCATAATCATTGCAATTAAAAAGAATTAATCGATTAAATATTGGAGCAATGCTAGCTATTTTTTCATGTATTTTTGCGTCATCTTTTGCACAATTGTCTCCGCGCCAAATCTCCAGTGCACAACCATATTCTTCTTTCCATTCATAGCTCAAATATATTCCTAGAGTTGTCTGCTTTTTTAATTTCAAAGTTGGATGATATCCAGCATCTACGTGAATATCTAATTTATCACCTGGCTCATAAATATGAACCCCCCAAAAATTTCGCGTTGAATCGAGAATAAGCTTATGACCAACTACTTCAGACAACTGATTCACAAATTTTTCAGTAGTTAATTCGTCAAAAAGTTTAACTAGAAATGGAGGAAAATTATATTTATCCCTTAATGTATATTTTTGCTCAAATGGATTATCATATCGGTCCCAATCTTCTTTTTTAATATCCAATATTTCTTGCTGAAGACTTTTTGCGAAATTTTCTTCTAAAAAATTATCTTGAGCTCCATAAGGGTAAGGAAATTTTGACTTATATTCTTGCGGATCAACTCTAATTTGTGATAAAACAGAATCCATATTTATAATATTTATAATATTTTTAATTCAAAAATTCAAGAATATGT